>ENA-OFCF01000040-OFCF01000040.1-metagenomes-genome-assembly--contig:-NODE-40-length-64990-cov-4.637976_pt1 | contig 64990 bp, 63 predicted proteins | sample MGYA00153387_OFCF01 | MGnify analysis MGYA00153387 | reverse complement strand
TCCGGCGTATATGAGTTGATGTGGCCAATATCCAGTGTCGTCTGCAATGCCTGGTGGGTAGTGCGAACGTGTAGCTCGCACGGGACTTCTACGTAAACAAACCTTCTTGCGACACGGTGCAATTCAGCCAACAAACTTCGGGGGTCAGGTACGTGCTCGATTACGTGACTTGCATACACCAAATCAAAAGCAGCGTTAGGAAATGGGATAGTCACGCCGTCGTACGCCAAGACACTCATTCCGACAGCTGTGTCATCCAAGTGGACGCGTGGATCAACGAGGTCGATCCCCACATGGGTATGCCCAATATTTCTGCGAGCAACCTCTGCCAAGACGACCGCGCTGCCGCAGCCGACTTCTAACGCCGATTCCACAGCATATCCGTTTAGCAGGCTCTGAATGTTATTGGTCTTTTCAACCGCACAGGCGCGCAACCAGGAAAGTTCCTTTTCGTCATAGCCGCCCTCAAAGTGACTGTTGAATGGTGGTACCTTGAAGCTAGCGAATCTCATAGATGCCCTTTGTCAAATATGTGAGTACGGTCGGCCGTTTGGCCAGCGAGCATTTCGTTCTGGCTAACCCATGGCTGGCGTGGATACGCTACACAATTGATCGCTTCAAATTGGACGCAATGATTGCATCCAAATAGATTTTCTGTAGTTGCTCGTAGTTGTTCGATGGTGTGTAGTGCTTTTCAAATCGTTCGCGCGCAGTTTTTCCCATAGTGGCCATTTCTGCAGGGTGTGTCATCGCCCACGATAGCTTGGTAGAAAGTTCCTGTGAGTCACCTGGTGTGAAGAGCAACCCGGTCACCCCATCTTCCACAAGCTCTGGCACTACGCCAATACGGCTCCCGATGACTGGAGTGCCGTTCGCGAACACCGTGCGGTCGCCGTGCCCTTGGCTCCAGAGATCCACACCCGCACGCCACGTGAGACCACCCCGGCGGGCCGGCAACTCATAGCCCAGATGGAGCGCAGCGGACGGCGTCCACTGGTCACCGTCGCGCACAATCGCGTCGGTGCCGCCAGCGACGATGAGCGCTCCACGCGGCGGAGAGCTTGCCGGATCAGTTCCGGGCGCCTGCGCGCGTGCGCTCGAAGCGGCTCCCAAGGGTACACAGCACGTGACGACGAGCGTCGAAAGGGCGAATGGCGAGAGAAGTCGGCAAGGCACGATACGGGACCTCAATGAAGGAGACTAGGGCGACCCTACGCGCGTCAGCGTCGGCGCCTCGCTTCGGCCCAGAAGAGCCGACGTATAGCAGCTACTACCCAACAAGGAAGCATCCTGCTCCCAACGTGACGACCGCTATGGTAATGTTTCAGCCCCAAGCGAGACACGGTTCTGCTGCACGGCTGCAATGCGACCTCGCGATATTACTTCTACTCACGATACCCCGGTCGCATTGTCAGCAGCAACCGGTGTTAGGAAGCGCGACCTCAAAGGGCGCAGGCTATGGTCGAGTAATCTGGCGCTTGATCCTGCGTGAGCGTGAAGCGCGTGCCGCCGCCTTCGCCAGAGGGCATCAAGAAGCGGTATTCGAGATCAAGCCGACCGCCGGCGACAGTGCCCCGCAGCACGACGGCGCCTTGGACGCCCGCGCGACCAGGCGCGAGGATCGGCCCTAGAGCGAAGCTCCCGTTGCTCGGGTCAGGAACCAACGCCTTGGGGAAACGGATCGCCCCGCAGACAGTGGAAAATTGCACATCGCGTGCGGTACCCACGAGTGCCACACCCGTGCCGCCGAATCGACCAATCACAGCGCCGGCAGGCGCGGTCGGTGGCGAGTCACTGCAGGCGGCGGCAACGAGTGCGGCGAGCACGAGGGACAAACGACGGAAACGCATGCGATTCTCTTTCGTGGGGAGCGAATCGTGATCTGCCTTCCTTACGATCATGGTTCTGCTGCAAAGTTGCCGCTAGAACCGTATCCTACGCAACAGCCTTCGGCCTTTTTGGCGGCAGCAACCGGCGTTAGATGACTTCACCACACCGCGAGGCCTGCGGGGGGCTCAGGGTATTGCGACGGAAAGCCGCAGGCTGTCAATCGGCGTCCCCTGTCCAGCAAAGCGCACCAGCCCCGCGAACGCCGGGGTCGTGTCTCGGTTCGCATTACTTACGACCCGTACCCTCAGCCGGAGTGCGCCGGGTGCGGACGCACTGAGCAGCCGCGCTCGAAACACGCCCGACGCATCGGTCCGAGTCGGCGAACCGGAGACGAGTTCCGAGCGAGCTCCGACGGTGTCAGAGCTGGTTGCTAACAGCGCGGCCGACTCAATCACGGCGCCTTGCACGAGGGCGCCGTCGCGATTTCGCACCTCGCCTGTGACGATAAAGATGGAAACGGCGGGTGGGCAACCGCACACCATCTCGGTCGGCATCGAGCACGCGAGCAACACGCCCGCCGCGATGATCACGACGGAGCGCGGCTGAGAGAAGCCGACCAGTGAGCGCATCAATTTCCTCCGCAGAATGAGGCGATTGAAGTCTTCTAAGGAGAATTATTCAGACTCATAATACGCCATAACGGATTATGCCGCTATACAACGGTCAACGTCACGGCCGCCGGTCGATAGCCTGCGGTGCGAGCGACGCCTTCCCTGTCGCCCTCCGGCTCCACACCGCAATCGCCCCGCAGCCCGTACTGCCGCTGGCGAACTCCGCTGGCACCGCGCTTGCCCGCGAGTACACCTCCATTGCGGCCACGTCTGCACGCGTCACGAAATCATCGATGTTCAATGACGACGGTTCATTGCCACCGACCTGGACGAGCGCACCGTCGAAGTACACCCATGGCGTGCACGGTTCTTCGCGGGCCCCATAGCTCCTCATCCGCACCTGATTGCCTCGCGTTCCGCTGTCGACGATCAGGCCGTACATCCCGCGGAGGATATCGGTCACGAACATCGAGGACCGCTCGCGGATCACGTCCCCGGAGAAGAACCGTCCCGTTCCACCGCGTGCGCGCGCCTCGATCCCCCGCACCTCCGCAGAAACCGGACGGCTCGCCGCCACACGGACCGTGTCGAGCTGCGGCCGCTGCACCGGCAGCACGAGGACGATCTCGTCAGCTCCCGCCGCCTTCACCTGGACAGTGCGCCGGTGAGGCGTGTAGCCAATCATCCGCGCCTCGACCGTCTGCGTGCCGACGCTCGCGTCCATGATCGCGAAGCCGCCGTTCGCGCCGCTGCGCACGGTCGAACCGACGCCCACGACGCGCACCAGTGCGCCTCGTAGTGGCGACCCATCCTCGCGGGTCACACGACCGCGAACCGCGACACGGTTGCCGGCGGGTGCGGTCGTCCCCGCGCCCTGTGCCCCCGTCGAATCGGGCGTGCCGCGTACCAGCAGGAAGTCCTGCATCCCGTACCCACCGTCCGGCATCGTCACCTCGATCACGGTCGTCGAGTCAGCATTCAGCACGGCACGGGCGCGCACCGTCACGCCGCGTGGCGCACCGCAGACGGCGAAGCGTCCCAGCGAGTCGGCGCGCGCTGTCAGCGCCTGCATCACGGTCGTCAGGTTCTTGCCACTCAGGAGGAACTCCGGCCACGCGACCTGCACCTCCGTCAGCGGCACCGCGGCGTCTGTGGTGGCATCGCGCACGCTGCCGACGAGCAAGCCGTCGTCGGCTGGGAGCGTCACGCCGCACGTGGTGATCGCCAGGCCGACTAAGGACGGCGTCGTCACCGGCAGATCGACGTCGCCCGATTCCGTCAGGTCGAGGCGAACCACCCCCGGCTCTAGGCGGAGCGAGTCGAGTACGGGGTGCAGCATGCTGGCGAGCCAAGCACCGGCCGGCACGTCCGTGAAGCGGAATGCCCCAGTGGAGTCGGCCGTGGCAGATCGGCCCACTGACGGGTCCTCGACGCGGACAAGGCGCACCAGTGCGCCAGCCAGCGGCCGCATGCTGATGCTGTCGAACGCGATGCCGCGGATCTGGACACGGACGGGCACCTGCCCCGAGAGGTGCGCCGAGGTTGCCAGTGACGACAGTGCCAGCGCGATGAGGACTCGCAGCATGCCACGCGTGGGGCTGGGGAAGGCCATGAGCACGCCGAAGGACTCTGAGTCTTACCGCTGCACCCAGCTGGCGGCAAGAGCTGCGCTCGGTGCCAGAGAGGCAGGCAGTTCGGCGGCGACCAGCATCATCCCCGCCATTCAGCGCTTCCCGTCAGCGCTGCGCGTCGGCACCTGTCACGGCACCAACACGCGGACCGTTGCGGGCGGCACCTCGGCAGTGCAGCGGCTGCCGACCGACAGACCCGTGTGGCCTGCTGTCGCGACTAGAATGACCCGCCTCGGCGACCGGATGCCGATGCCACTCAGCCTGTCGTGCGCTCTAGCCATTCATTAGCCATTCAAATGGCTAGGAATGGTGGCGCCTCCCCTAGGGAAGCCCTCTGCGAAGGGTGTGTTTCCCCCCTTTTTCACGCTTTCCAGGCGTGCGCCTTCAACCGCTCGGCCACCCGTCCTTACTGGGGAAACTGCTCCCAGGTCGTCACTCCACGAAGCCTTCAACCACTAACCAGCCATTGAAACGCGGGGTGTCGAGGTGTCAACGTAGTCGAACCGGGGGCGTGGGGTCAGCCCCGGCTCACTCTACTTTCAGCCAAAAACGATCATGACCGCTCGATCCGTGCCGACCGGACGGACGTCATCATTCGTGCAGAACCGTGCGTGCTCGGGGGGTGTAATCGCCCGACTCCGAAGGGCAGGGGGTGCTCAAACCTTCGGTGTCACCAGCATCTGCCTTCGGTCCAGCGCATCGCTCGAGTATGGCTCCGACCACGAGCTGCACTTTGCGTTTTGCGCCTCGAGGCACTCGTCAACCACGTGTCTCGGATCTAACTCAACAAGTCTGGCATCAGACGTTGCTCCCCTCCCCGTCATCACACGACGTCGGTGCCAAGTCGCGAGCTGAGTGCGGCCACTCGTAGAACAACGCACAAGCAGCGGCGATAACCGCGCCGACGCTCCATCCACCGATAACGTCGGTCGCCCAATGCACGTCGAGGTATACGCGACTCACACCGACGAGCAAACTGAAGATGACCGCCGCGCTTACGACCCACCTTGGCGCCAGTCCTTCCCGATACGACACATAGGCGACCGTCACCCCGATGGCCATGGTGTTCAGCGAGTGTCCACTTGGGAAGCTGTAACCGAGCTCGGGGAATGCGCCAGCACCGAGTGGACGCGCTCTGTGAAAGATGGCCTTGAGCGTGAACGTGACGAGCACCGAGGACATCGACATGACTCCGGCCAGCGCAGACCTGTCGCTCGCACCACGGCGCCACACCCAGAGTATTGCGACGGCCGCCATCGGGCCGAGCACCGCCACTGAGCCAGCGCATGAGAGCGCGCTGAACACCGAATGAAGCAACGACGATTGCACACCTGCGACTACGGTGCGGACCGCCGCATTCATCGCGAGAATCTGGCGTTCGTCGACATTCAACGCGAGCGCAGCGAACGAAGCGACCGCGCCCGCGCTGAAGGCGAGGATCACCATCGCACGACGCTTGAATTGTACGCAGAACGCCACGCGCGCTCGTCTCAATCGTCAGCGCTTGCAGCCGGCTCTCGCACGTCGACCGCCTGGGGGTCACGCGAACCTTCGCCACAGACCTCAACGTGGTCGAGTAGGGCACGCTCCATCCAAGGCACGACTCGCATTGCGTTCGCCAGAAAAATGTGCTGTTCCCGCAGTTCTGCTCGCGGAAGTCGGCAGAACCAGCGCGCCAGTGTAGCACGAGGCTCAGGAATGGAATCCAAGTCAATCACGGTCTCAGCCTCCAAGCAATCCGAATGATGCGCGTTTTCTTCGCGGTGGTCTGCCTGACCCTTCCGCATGCGGTGCCGGCCCAAGGCAATGCGGCATTTGTCGGCAACTGGCAACTTGTCTCCATTGTCAAGCCAGACTCAGCCAGTGCAGCACGTCCGTGTTGGGGTCTGAAGCCGCTCGGCATGTAGCACTACTCCGCCAATGGCGTGATGGCGGCGCAACTGTACGATGAACGGTGCCCGACCCAAGGCGCCGTCGGCGCTGCCGACAAAGGCGAGCCGACACTACCCCCCGCGCGCTGGGCATCCACCTCACCCGATCCGCACTGATCCGCCATGCGCTACGCCCTCATCTCCGACATTCACGCGAACCTGCACGCGTTGAACGCCGTGCTCGCCGACATCGACCGCCGTGGAGACACGGACGCGATTTTTCACCTCGGTGATCTCGTCGGGTACTCCACTCATCCAAACGAAGTGGTGCAGCGCCTGAGTTTGCGGGGCATCAGCGGGATTGCCGGCAACTACGACTCGACCGTCGCGATGGACTACAAGCACTGCGGCTGCAAGAGCGAGACACCGCGGCAGGAGGCGCTGGCGCACATCAGTTACGAGTACACGCGCGGTGCCGTGACCAGCGACACGAAGCGCGCCCTCGGTGCCCTGCCCTTCTCGATGGACATCCGGCCGAAGGGCGGTCACGCCGCGGGGCCGCGACTGGTGCTCGTGCACGGCACACCGACACTGAACACGCTCTACTGGACCGAGGATCGTTCCGACGACTTCTGCCTCAAGATGGCTGCGAGCATTGCACTCACGACCGGTGATGTGCTCGCATTCGGCCACACGCACATGCCGTGGCACCGCGAGGTGAAGGGCATCCACTTCATCAACACGGGAAGCGTGGGGCGGCCGAAGGATGGGGACTGGCGCGCTGGTTACGTGCGGCTGACGTTCACTGATGGCGGAGCACAGGTCGAGTTCGTGCGCGTGCCGTACGACGTGGATGCCGCGGCGCACAGTGTGTTGTCCGCAGGGTTGCCGGAGGAGTTCGCCGAGTTTCTGCGAACGGGCGGGAAAGCGGCGGTGAGTCGTGTGGTGGATGACGACGGCGCAGCACCCTGAAGCGTGCTGCTGCGGTTCGCGGCAAGAGACTCGCACGCACTGCTGACGCACATGTGGGCCGATGATCTGTGCGTCGGAAAGCTGCCTGAATCCGGCTTGGAGGGGGCGTATACGTTGCAAGCATGCACAATCGACGACACGATCAAGACCACGCGTACCATCGGGCAGCTGCGTTCGCAGCGTTGCGCGTCAGGATGCTGGCTTTCGCGTGTGCCATCGCCTCGCTGTGCGCACCGACTCGCGGCGACGCCCAGGCTGCGACCGCTGCTGCACCGATGGCCACGGTGCGCGCGAGCGTCATCAGCAGCGAGGCGATTGGCGACAGCGTACACGTCGCCACGCGGACCGTGGTGGTGGACGCGGTCGTTCGCAGCGGATCGCGCGGCGCACTGACTGACGCGGCTGGGCGCGTCACGCTGACGCTGCCCGCGGGGATGCACGTCCTGGTCGCCAGCAAGTTGGGGTATGTACCTGACACCGTGCGGCTGACGCTTGCACCGGGCGCGGACACCGCGATCACGCTCCGCCTGCGCCAGCAGGCTGCGAATCTCGTCGGTGTCACGGTCTCCGCCGCCCGCGGCGGCGAGCGCCGGGTGAGCGAGGAGCCGACGCGAGTGGAGGTGATCGGCCGCGAGGAGATCGAGGAGAAAACGGCGATGCAGCCCGGTAACATCGCAATGCTGCTCAGCGAGACGAGCGGCGTGCGGGTCGCCGCCACGTCGCCCGCGCTCGGTGGCGCCAACGTGCGCGTGCAGGGGCTCCGAGGTCGCTACACGCAGCTGCTGTCCGACGGGTTGCCGCTCTTCGGCCTGTCAGCCGAGGGACTGGGCCTGCTCCAGATCCCGCCGGTGGACCTCCGCCAGGTCGAGATCATCAAGGGCGCAGCGTCGGCCATGTACGGGCCCACGGCACTGGGCGGCGTGGTCAATCTCGTGTCGCGGCGCCCCGTTGCGGAGGCCGAGCGCGAGCTGCTCCTCAACCAGACGTCGCGCGACGGCAGCGACGCGGTGTACTGGGACGCGCGCCGACTGTCGCCTGCGTGGGGCTACACGCTGCTCGCGGGCGCGCACAGGCAACGACGCCTCGACCTGGATGACGACGGCTGGGCCGACCTTGCCGGATACGAGCGTGGTGTGCTCCGACCCCGCGTGTTCTGGACGAGCCCGCGCGGCCACTCGGTGTTCACGACCGCTGGCGTCATGGTCGAGAATCGCGCCGGCGGCACACTCGGTGACGCCACGCTGCCCACCGGTACGGGTGCCGGTCGCGCGCCCTTCGCGCAACGCGTGCGGACGCGCCGCGGAGACGTGGGAACGGTCGCACGATTCCTCGTCGGCGACGCGGTACTCGCAGTGCGCGCGTCCGCGACGACGCAGGTGCGCCAGCTGGCCTTCGGGCGCGCAGACGACCGCGAGCGCCGCCAGACGATCTTCGGCGAAGCTACCTACGCTCGGCAGGTCGGTGCACAGGCCGGCGTCGTGGGCGTCGCATTCCAACGCGACATGTATCGGGCACGGACGGCGACGGCACTCGACTACACCTTCGACGCGCCGGCACTCTTTGCGCAGCACACGTGGACACCCGGCGAGCACTTCGGCGTGACGTCGAGCGCGCGCATGGACGCACACAACGTGTACGGCACCGTGGTGAGCCCGCGGCTGTCGGCACTCGTGCGCCCTTTCGCCGGCTCGAGTGGGGATGGGACTGGTAGCTCCGCGAACGGGCGAGCGTCGTGGACCGCACGGATCTCCGGCGGTACGGGACTGTTCGCGCCGACGCCGTTCACCGAGGAGACGGAGGAAATCGCCCTCGCGCGCATTCGCCGGCCAACGAATCTGGTCGCCGAGCGGGCACGGAGCGTCTCGGCAGACGTGGGCGGGCTACTTGGCGGGGTGGAGGTGAACGGATCCGTCTACACGTCAAACATCCGCAACGCAGCGGCACTGCGCCGAGTCGGATCGCCGTTCGGGGAAGATGTGGTGCTCGTCAACGCGGAGAGTCCGACGCGTACGCGTGGCGCCGAGGCATTCGCGCGCTATCGCCGCGAGCCCTTCATCGTGACGGCGACGTACGCCTACCTGCGTGTCACGGAGGCGGACGTCGAGACCGGCGGACGTCGCGGCGTGCCACTCACGCCACGCCACACGGGCGGCGTCGTCGCCATGTTCGAGGAGGAGAACGGGACACGGCTCGGCATCGAGGGCTACTTCACGGGTCGGCAACCGCTCGCCGACAATCCATACCGCACCGAGAGCCGGCCGTACTTCCTGCTCGGCATCCTCGCGCAGACGCGCATTCGCGAGGCGATCGTCTTCGCCAATCTCGAGAACCTGCTCGATGTGCGGCAGACGCGGATCGATCCGCTCCTGCTTCGCACGCCCGCACCGGGCGGTCGATGGACGACGGACGCGTGGGCGCCACTCGAGGGTCGAGTGCTCAACGTCGGCGTGCGACTTGGCGTGCGCGAGTCCGCGGAGGAGCGTGAGCGCGAACGAGCGCAGAAACGCTGACGATGCAATCGTCGCAATCGCGAACGATTGTCGCGTGCCAATTGGGCGGTGTGATCACCATCACATTCGAGATTACAACGCCGTGCGACGCAACAGCTGTGCATTGACCGCGACGATGATCGTGCTGAGCGACATCAGGACCGCCGCCATCGCGGGCGTGAGGAGAATGCCCCACGGGGCGAGCGCGCCGGCGGCCAGCGGAATCGCCACCACGTTGTAGCCCGCCGCCCACCAGAGATTCTGGATCATCTTGGCATAGCTCGCGCGCGACAGCGCGATGATCCGCGGAATGTCGCGTGGATCACTGCGCACCAGCACCACATCGCCCGCTTCCACGGCGACATCCGTCCCCGCCCCGATGGCGATGCCGACATCGGCGGTGACCAGGGCCGGCGCGTCATTGACGCCATCACCGATCATGGCGACGCGCTTGCCCGACTGCTGCAGCCGCTCGATGTGCGACGCCTTTTCGTCAGGAAGGACCTGCGCCAGCACGGTGTCGATCTGCAACTCCTTGGCGACCGCGTCCGCCACCGCCTGCGCGTCCCCGGTCATCATCACCACTTCGATCCCCGCCTCGTGCAGCCGACGCACCGCCTCGTGCGACTCGGGGCGTACCGCATCCGCGACCGCAAAGGCCGCGAGCGTCCGCTCACCCTCGACGAGATAGATCACCGCCTGTCCACGCCCCGTCGCCGCCTGCGAGAACTCCGTGAGCGACGCCGCCGGCTGCACGCGCAGCTGCGCCAGCAAGTTCGGCCCACCGGCCGTGAGCTGGCGTCCCTGCACCGTCGCACGCACACCGCGACCGGGAATCGCTTCGAACGCAGTCGCGGCACTCGGCGTAATCCCCCGGTCCGTCGCGCTCTGCACGATGGCGCGCGCCACCGGATGCTCGGCATCGTGTTCGACGGCAGCCGCAAGCGACAGCGCGTCGTCCTCTGACAGGCCGCCGTCGGTCGCCATCGCGACGACCCGGTGCTGTCCAAGCGTCAATGTGCCGGTCTTGTCGAAGACGACCGTCGTCACGCGTCGCGCTTCCTCGAGGCCCCGTCGGTCACGAACCAGCAGGCCGTTGCGGGCACCGAGCGTCGTGGAGATTGCCAGCACGAGGGGCACGGCCAATCCGAGCGCGTGCGGACAGGCAATGACCAGCACCGTCACGAATCGTTCGATTGACACGGCGACGGTCGCGCCACTGAGCAGCCATGCGACGAGGGTGATAATACCGGAGCCGAGGGCGACCCACGTCAACCAGAAGGCGGCGCGATCTGCAAGCGCCTGTGCGCGTGAGCGCGAGGTCTGCGCTTGCGCGACCAGTCGCATGATCCCAGCCAGTGCCGTGCGATCACCCGTACCTGTCACCTCGACCCGGAGCGCACCGGTGCCATTGATCGCGCCCGCGATCACCGTGGCACCGACATCCTTCGGCACCGGGGCCGACTCCCCCGTCAGCAGCGCCTCATCGACGTTGCTGCGACCATCGCGCACGACGCCATCGGCAGGCACGCTCGCTCCAGGCCTCACCAGCATGATGTTGCCGATGGCGAGGTCGTTCACCGAAACATCCTCCAGCCGTTCGCTGCCATCTGCGGCCCGGGTAACTCGTGTCGCCATGTCCGGCAGCAATTTCGCGAGCTCCCCCAGCGCGCCCTGCGCCTGCGAGATGGACCGCATCTCGAGCCAGTGGCCGAGCAGCATGACGGTGATCAGCGTCGCGAGTTCTTCCCAAAGCGGCATGCCCGGAAAGCCAAGCGTCACGACCACGCTGAAGACGAACGCGACACTGATCGCGAGGGCGATGAGCGTCATCATGCCCGGCAGCTTATCGTGGATTTCGCGCACGGCGCCCTTCAGAAACGGTGCCCCTCCGTAGACGAACAGCACCGTCCCGAATACCGCCGGAATCAGCGTGCTGCCGGAGAAGGCGGGTGGTGCATATCCGAACGCGCTGGGCAGCATGTGGCCCCAGATGAGCGTCGGCAGTGTGAGCGCCAGTGACCACCAGAACTTGTCCCTGAACAGGGCAACCGAATGACCGGCGTGCTTGTCGCGGCCGTCAGTACCAGGAGAATCGCCGCCGTGACCATGATGCTCGTGTGCCCTGTGCGGTACGGGCGCCTTTGTGTGTGGCTCACCGCCATTCACACGGCTCGAATGCGCCGCATCATGTGTGATTGGCGGGGTGGCTGACGATGGATTGGTCACCAGCCGAGTACGGGCGACGTTGACGACACGATGGAGCGGCGCGTCTTCCTCATGCTACCGCACAGGCCTTCCGGTCTACGACAACGCGTCATTTTCGTGGCCTTGGCAGAGCGATACGCGGCGCCCGAGCAACGATGCCAGTCGCTCGTCGCATGCCGCCTCCGCAGTGGATGGCTGCGGCTCAAGTGAGGCCACGACACCTTGCAGGCGCCTTGCCTTTTATGCATGATAAAGGATGAGTGCAAGCCGTCGCTTCACAATCTGACATCCATCACATGCCTGAGCGCCCCACCCGTGCAGCGCGCGCGGGGTCGTTGCCCGCGCCCGCGCAATCGCATCACTCTGCTGCACCCGACCTCCAGGACACCGTGCGCCTTTCAGCGAACGGGTTGGCAAAGGTGCTCGGCGACCTCGAAGCTCGCGTCATGGCGGCATCATGGCAGCTGGGTCGACCGGCAACGGCGCGCGCCGTGCACGAGGTCGTGGCGCGCGATCATGACGTCGCGCTGCTGACCGTCGTGACCGTGCTGAACAAGCTGGTGCGAAAGCGACTGTTGTTGCGTGCGGAGCGTGACGGACTGCTGCACTTCGAACCGACGATGAGCGAAAGTGCCTTCATGGCCATTGCCAGCCGTCGTGTGGTCGAAGGTATGCTCTCATTCAATCGCGATGCAGTGGCCGCGACGCTGGTCGACGTGCTTGCGGAGCGTGATCCCGCACAGCTCGAAGAGCTTGGGCGTCTGATCGCCGCCCGGCTGAGGAAATAAGCTGTGCCGGCGACACCGACGGCGCCTGACAACCGCGAGGAACGGTCGTTTCTGCCGCGAGGGCTGAGCGAACGGGAGACACGTCATCGCCGCCGCCTTCTGCTTGTGATCGCCGTCATGCTACTGCTCGCGATGAGCCCAGTTCTCGTTCACCACCTCAGCAGCGGCATCGGTACCCTCCTGCAGGGCCGCGACCATCTGTGGATCATCTGCCTGGTTGCGTTGCACACGTTGCTGGAGCCGGTCCATGTGGTCTTTCACGTACTGCTGATCGCGGGCATCATCTTCGCGCTGTTCGATCGTGTGCGTGCCTGGCGTACCGTCGCCCGCACGCTGGAGCTGGTCGCCGCGCGCCGCGTCGATCCTGATAGCCGGCTGGCCGTGGCGGCCGCCGAAGCCGCAGTGCCGACAGCTCTCATTTATGTACTCGACAAATCCCCGATGCCCGCATTCACGACAGGCTGGTGGCGCCCGTTGATCTATGTCGATGGGTCACTCGAGCAGCACCTCTGCAATGCAGAGCTTGCGGCGGTGCTCGCGCACGAACATGCACATGTTCTCCGTCGAGACCCTGCACGCCTCACGTTGCTTCGCGCGCTGGGATGTCTGTTCTTCTGGCTTCCCGCCCTGCGCCGATTGTCCGATGACGTGGCGGACGACGCGGAAGTGATCGCCGACGATTTCGCCGCGCGAGGCAATCCGGTGGTGCTGGCGTCCGCGATCCTTGCGATGGCGCAATGGCGGAACAGTCTCTCACCAAGCGTTGCCGTGGTTGGGTTTCAACGGAACGCGATGCTCGACCGACGGATCCATCGTCTGCTCGGCGACGACTGGGCGATCACGACGCGTGTCACACGGCCATCGCTCACGGGTGCCGTGCTCGGACTGCTGCTCGCGTGGACGTCCGGCCTCGCCGTCGCCCATCCAATGACGGATCACAGCACGCACTGCACACACAGCCACATGGCAGCCTACGAACACCTTTTCTGCCTGGTGGGCCACGACGGCACGAGTGCGGGCGACTGTCCGCACGATGGTGATCCTGGCTGAGTCATCCCGCGGTTTTGTCGTGGCCGAATTCACCATGGCACATCACTCCAGTCGCGTCGTTACCGCTCCAACTCTGCATTCGCACTTCACGTTTCGCTCGTGGCATCCTGTAAGCTCCCGCAGCCGGAGCGGACTCGGGTCTCGACCACGCGGTGCAGTCGTTAACGGACTCCGCCGACGTGGCAGCGACTGTGCAGGCGTTTCACACGGCATTCCAGTCGGGCGACAGCACCGCCGTCATGGCCCTGCTGTCACCGGGCGTAGTCATTCAGGAAAGTAGCGGGATGGAAACGAGCGACCATTGAGCCGGTCATCATCTGACCGGCGACATCGTGATTCCAAGGCGCTCGTTGGGGTGCAGAGCGCGCAACCGGTTTACTCCGCGTCGGTTGGGTGAAGGAGCGTATCGGCCGCAGTGATCGATGCGCCCCTGCGCCTCGATTACGCCGCCACCATCTTTCGACAGGCATCAGCGCACTTTCGGCACGCGTCGGCGCAGATACGACAGTGCTCGTGGTGCGCCGCGTGCTTCTCGCACTCGGCTGCACAGGCGTCGCACGCATCGGCGCAAGCGCCGCACATGATTGCGGTGAGTGGGCCGCCGCGTGCCATCATACGCACGGCGGCCGAACACACGTCGGCGCAGTCACGATCGAGACGAATGCATGTGACCAGCATCGCGTTGTCCGGCTCCGCCAGACAGGCGTCCGAGCACATTTCGCAAGCAACGAGACACGCTACGCACGCTTCGATGCACTCGTGGTTCTTTGCCCCGGCGCCATGCAGATAGGTGTTGAGTTCGATCGCTGTCATTGAAAGCTCCGTAGTGAATCATGCTGTGGTGTTCGCTCGCTGAAATACCCGCACATCCAGGTTCAGACTGTGCTACTTCATTCCCTTCATCGCGTCCTCGTGAATCGCGGCGAGATGCGCGATGCGCATCTCATGCGCCGGCATCATCGCTGCAAGTGCCGTCGCATTCATTCTTGGCATCTGCTTCAGATCATTGCGGATCGAGTCGCCGAGCGCGGTCCACGCCGACGTGGCCGTCATCTTCATGTTGCTCATCTGCTCATTCATCTGCGACAACATGCCACTGACCATTTTCTGGTGGTCCGGCATCATCGCCTTCATCGCCGCGTTGTCGGCACCCTTCATGGCAGCCATGTGCGCGGTCATCGCGGCAGACATGCCTGGCATCGATGACCCGGACGGCATCACAGGCATTGAAGGCATGCTGTCAGTTCCACGTGGGGGCATCATGCCGTTCATGCCTCCCATGGCGCCCGAGTCGCCACGCATGGCATCCGCGGTCGGCGCCATTGCGCTGTCCGTTCGCGCGCTGTCGTTCCTGCCACACGCGGCCATCACAGGCAGCACAGCTCCAATCGTCCAGCTCAGAATTCTTGATCGTGCAATCATGTGGTGCTCCGGTCAAAGATGGGAGAGACCGCAGTGCCCAACAGCGCCACTGTGACGCCGTGCGATGACGACAGGTGCGCTCTCTGGCAGAACAAATACGCTTGCCGCGACATGCCGATTTCCAGTGCATGAACGTTGCCAGCGTTTCAGATCTGTCGACGTGCACCTGCCGCATGTGTCCGCCACCGCAACGGTTCCGCGATCTGATCGCACCGAACGGCGCTGTGTGCATTCAGCCCGACGAGCTCTGCGCTCAGACCGCACTCTTGTGGCGCGTCTGACGATCAAACCCATGATGACCGGGCTCAGCTTGTGCGATCGAGCAATGCCGACGCTTCAAAAACACGTCGTTCCGCATCGCCGCCGATCACCCTTCCATGGGCGTGGGTGTCGCCACCAGTATTGCCGTCACGAGCAGTACCGCCACGGCGAAGCCAAGCTCGATGCGCAACGACCACCGCAACGCGACGTCTGCCGACAAGTGCGTGCGCAGGCGTGGCTGAATCCATCGCCAGTTTGCGAGGCCTGCCAGCAGCATCGGCGTCATCACGAACAGTTTGATGAGGAGCGTTCGTCCGTACACAGCCGACCAAAGTTGGGCGAGGCTTCCCACGTGCAGCCACGACGCGAATGCGCCCGTGGCGACGAGAGTCGTCACGGCGGCGAGCGCCACGTTCGAAAACGCCGTGATCGCGTTCGACAACGCGAGTCCCCTTGCTCCTCCGACTGTCGACCGCGCGGCGGGAAGCGCCGCCACGGCGAGCACGACGAGCCCACCGATCCAGGCACCTGCAGCAGTCGCGTGCGCGGTATCGGCGAGAACGGCGAGGGGAAGCAGCGATGGACTGGACGCGGCGTGGCCAGAGAGTGCGAACGAGAATGCGAGCATGAGGGTGACCCCCGCCGCGGTGCGCCACGCACCGTCGTTACTGCCGTCCCTCCGCATGCTCCATGCGGCGACCGCACCCACACCCAGCGCAAGTGCCTCGAGCAGCCATGCGCGCCCCCACAACGTCTTGCGCAGCAAGGTCATGACCATCACGGGCTGCGGCCAGAGCGTCGTGTCGTCGAAGGCATGGGCCTGCGCCCAGAGGCGCAGTATCAGTGACAGCACCAGCAGCAGGAGCGCCCCGCGCAGCATCCGTACAAGTGTTGCACGCGAGACGCCCGCGGCTGTCTCTCCAGCCTGCATCGAGTGCCTCAACCACCACAGCGATGCGCCGACGCTGCCCGTCCACAGGCTGAACGCCAGGTATTGCAGCACGCGCACCGCCACATACCCCGGCGACTCCACACCGAACGGGATCGGCACGTCGATCAGCGCGCGTCGCCCGCCGCAGTCAGGTGGTGAGTCAATGCGCGTGCGAAGCGGCCACCGTGAAGGTGTACGAACCGCGCATTGGATGACCATCGGCCCCGGCAGCCTGCCAGTTCACCGTGTACCGTCCCTGCCCGATCGGCGCCTTGAGGGTCGCCACGAGCGTCTTCGGGTCGGCCGCGTCGGCCACGACGGCGCTCAGAACAACCGCGCGGCGAGCAGAATCCACCATCGTGATCCGGCTCATGGCTGGCTCCAGGGCTTCCTGAAAGGTCAGTCGCAGCATCGTCGGTGCAACGCTCGCCGTGCTGTTCACTGCCGGCACTGCCGCAACCAACCGCGGATGCAGCATTGCGTATGCCGGCGCCGCGAGGACTGCGGTGGCAACGACGATGCGACGCAGCATGATGGAACGGATCATTGGAGACACTCGTGAGAGACGGTGAGTTGCGACGAGCACGGGCACGCCGCAAGGACGTGCGTACAGCGACCAGCGTGCATCCACGTCAGACGACGATGCCATCGCGTTTCAGCTCATCCGACGTCGCTGCGCGCGCCACCGTGCCCGGAGGATCGGCATACCACCCCGGGTCGGTCTGTCCGGTGACGCGATCCCGAACCTTCAGTACGGTGAACATGCCGCCCATGTCGACGTGACCCTTCGGGCCAGGCGCCCCTTGCATCGGGATCGAGTTGCGCGGCACGGGCATCTTCATCGCGCCGTGATCGCCCATGCCCGTCTGCCCCATGGTCATGTACTGCGGGAGTAGCGATGCGGTGGCCGCATCGATCTTCGTCTCATCCACACCATTGAGGTTCACACCACTATGGCCCATCTGTGTCATGGTGTGATGCGTCATGTGGCAATGCATCGACCAGTCTCCCGATACGTCCGCAGAGAACTCCACCGTCCGTGTGGTACCGACCGGCACGAGGGTCGTACTCTCCGGGCGCTGCGCGGTGCGCTCGACCTGACCGCCATCGGTGCCGACGACACGCCATGCCAGCCCGTGAACGTGAATGGGATGATGACTCATCGCGCTCAGATTCCCGAAGCGGATGCGCACGTCGTCGCCGCGCTGAATCACGAGCGGTGCCGTCCCCGGAAACGCCTTGCTGTTGAACGTGAGCACATTGAAATCCGTCATCTCGTTCGGGTCAGGTCGCGCCGTCCCGAGGGCGATCTTCCACTCGCTCGAGAGCATCACGAAATCCTTGTCGGGACGCCGCCGTGCCCCGCGCTGGTGGATGACGAACATGCCCATCATGCCGAGGGCCTGTTGCGTCATCTCGTCGTAGTGGGGATGGTACATGTACGTGCCGTACTGGTCGAGATCGAACTCGTACATGAAGGTCTCACCCGGCGGAATCGGGGCTTGACTGACGCCGGACACACCATCCATGCCCGATGGCACGAAGAGCCCGTGCCAATGCACACTCGTCGGCTCCGGCAGCTGATTGGTGACATAGATCCGGACACGATCGCCCTCGACCGCCTCGATGGTGGGGCCTGGCGTCAACCCGTTGTATCCCCAGCATGTCGCCTTGAGTCCCGGCGCGAACTCATGCTGAATCACACCAGCGCTCAGGTGAAACACCTTCACGCGATCCACGACACGAAATGGCAGCGTCGCGCCATTGGGTGTGATGACCGGCGTGTAGTCGCGCTGTGGTTGCCCGGGCGATAGTCGCACCTTCGAGCGGCGAGACCGCGATGGCTGCGTCGGTGTGAGTGGAGGTGCTGCCGGTTCCGGCATGTGCATGCCCGCGTGCTGCGCCTGCACCAGCGACGCCACGGCAGCAGTCGCGGTCAGCACGGTCACGCCCTGCTCCAGCAGTGCGCGTCGCGAAATTGGTGTGTCGCTCATGGCTTCCTCGGAGATTTCGACGGTCGTTGTACACGGCCGGCAGCCTGTTCGTCTGGAGTCAGTGGCTGGAAGGAGCCACCAACGGCTTGCTCGAGCCGCGCGCGCAGCGTCCAGTAGTCCCGCATCGCTTCGACGTACGCCTGACCCGCGTCGATCTCGGCCTGACGAGCGAGGAGCAGCGTGAAGACGCTCTGCGCCATCGCGTTGACGAAGCGCTGCGACTCAGCCACCAGTCCGGCGCGCAGCGGCAGCACCGTGCGCTGGAGATGCAGCGCGCGCTCACGCGCCGCCTCGACGCGTGCCGCGAGCGCTGCGACATCAGCGGCAATTTCAACGGCGAACGCGTCGTGGCGATCGACTGCCTGTCGGAATGCGGCGCGCGCGCGAGCGACCCGGCCCTGACCCTGATCGAATAGCGGCAACGGTACGGTGAGTGTCGCACCCGTGAAGCGGCCATCGGGATCGGTTTCACGTCCCACGCCGATGCTCCCATCAGGCAGGAGCGCGAACGTGTTTGCCAAACCGGCGAGCCGGGATGCGGCTGCTGCGCCTTCAAGCGCGGCGCGCAGCTCAAGATTGCGCGCCTGCGCGAGCGGTGCGAGCACATGAACTGGCGGCAGCGTATCCGCCGGCATGCTCAGGCGTGGCGTGAGCGTCCATGACGTATCACTCGCGACGCCCAGCACGCGCGCGAGCGCTGCAAAGTGTGCGCGACGCTCACCACGCGCAGTCAGCAAGGCCAGGCGCGCATCGGCGGCCATGGCCTGTTGCTGCGCGAGGTCGAAGTCCGAGACGTTGCCTGCGTCATGCAGGGCACCGGCGGCGATGGCGCTGGCCTCCGTCGCCAGAAGCACCGTGGCACGCAGCTCTTCCATCTGTTCCGCCGCCTGCGCCTCGGCGTACGCGACGCGCACATCCGCGACGAGCGCAATGACGGCAGCAGCGACGCGCGATTGCTCGGCCGCATACGCCTGTCGTGCGGCACCGCGGCGCGACGGTCGCTGCAGATAGTCGATGAAGGGCAACGCGAGCCCAAGCTGAAGAATGCCCGTGCCGCCGCCATCAGCGCGGAAACTGCCACCACTGAACACCGGGTTCGCCAACAGGCCCGCTTGCACGACGTCGGCCTGCGCGATTCCGAGATCCTCGAATGTCGCCTGCAGTCGCTTGTTCCGAAGCAGCGCAACACGAATGGCGGTATCGACGGGCACGACCCCGTGAAGCGCGTTGGCGGCGTAGGCCATCGCCACTGAATCGGCGGCGCGGTCACGGAGCCAAGACGCACGAACGTCGGAGCGCGCGCCGACCGCGCGATTGACACCGTCGACGCCCTCGTTCGCGGGCACGCTGGCGCAGGCGGAAAACGTTACGGAGAACGCGCAGCATGCCACTGCGCGCCTGCGCTGAAACTGGGAGAGGCTCATGCGTGAGGCTGAGGTGGCTTTACGATGCGTAAAGTACACCGCGCCGTGCATCGCCGTCAACCGTTGCCGAGCCGAGAATCACGGACAGCGTGAGGCGTGTGAGGAAAGCCGCGCGTGCCGTGTGGTGGCGTAAGTGGGCACCGGGAATGCCGCGTGCCCGCCGGTCACGAATGCACTGCGCTCACCCACGGTTCAAGCGATCGTGCTGAACAGAAGGGCCGGCTTGAGGCGCAGAAGTCCGGCGAGCACGCCGCCAGGCTCCGCGCTGCGCCCCGTTACAGGTGCTTGTCGATTTTCGTGTATGTGCCAAGCGTGATCAACTGCACCAGCACCTCACGCGTGCTGCGATTTCGCCAGTACCATCCGTGATTGCCATTGAAACCGGCAACGAGTACACCGGAATCGGCTGCTACCCGCTGTCCCTTCTTGTAACTCACGAACCAGTCCTTCGGCGCATGCAGTGAGTCGCCGTGCATGTCGTAGTTCACGACGCCATTCGTGATATGCCACGCGTACATCGCACGCGAGCCGCCAGGCATGACGAGCTTCACTTCGCCGCCCTTGCCCGGTGCGAGCGTCACCAGTGTCGTATCGATTCGGTCGGCCGCAGCTGACGGCGCGTCCACGGCAGCACCGACGGGAGCCGGCGATCCGGCGCCGGCCTCCGACGCTGCGATGACGGAATCCGCCGACGCCTCAGCCGCTGAATTGTTCGCGGCCTCTTCGGCTAGGGCGAGCTTGACCTCACCCATCTGAGTCAGACCGAGGGCACGCCCGACACCAGTCGGATCCACACCGTATTCGGCCGGCAGCACACACGTCACCAGCAACACCGTCGCCACGCTCAGGGCAATGAGGGTCGAACGGATCAGGGAACCGCGCGATGGCGTTTCAGGAGTCGGAATCGGCGTGGTCACGTTGTTGATCGCAGAAGGAGGAATCCGGCCAGCTGGAATCCGACGAGGACGAATCCGGCGGTCATGATGGCGACGTTGGCTCCGTAGGCCATGGACCGGAAGCTCGCGGTGCGGCGCCAATGATTCATCACGATGAGAATCGCACTCAGGGCGAGCACCTGGCCGATTTCCACACCGACATTGAACGCGACCAGGTTCGCAACCAATCCATCGGGGGCCATCTCGAAATCGAGAATTTTCGTCGCGAGGCCGAATCCGTGGAAGAACCCGAAGATCAGGGTCGCAGCGCGCGCATCGGGTGCGATGCCGAACCAGGTCTTGAACGCTCCGAGATTGTCGAGTGCCTTGTACACCACCGACAGTCCGATCACCGCGTCGATCAGGTACGCATCGACACTGACCCTGGTGAGTACGCCAAGCAGCAGCGTCGTGGAATGGCCCACGGCGAACAATGTGACATACAGCGCAACGTCCTTCAGTCGGTACAGGAAAAAAATCACGCCCAGCAGAAACAGCAGATGATCGTATCCGGTGACCATGTGCTTGGCCCCGAGATACGCAAACGGAATCAGCAGCACGCCACTGCTCTGCTGTATGAACCCCTTGTCACCGGCGGCGACGCCGTGCGCCAGCAGCTCGGTGGACAGGCCGCCGAGCAGCAGGCAGATGACGGCCATGCGCTGCGCGAGCCGCACCTTACTTCACCGCGAAGGTCAGGGAGCCCCACTTCGATGAATGGTTGGCCTCCGCATCGTTCGACAGGCGCGTCATGGCGATGAACTTGACGTAGTACGTGCCGGCGCGATTCAGCGGGATGTGCACCTGTCCCGCCGCGTCGGAGCGTGCGTTGCGCTGCGCGACGCGACCGTTGGACGCAGACAGCCCGCCGTACTGCACGAACTGGTTTGCCGCCGGCTTGCCATCGACGAGGACTCGGATGTCGAGCGTCGCACCGATCTTCAACGCGTAGGGATTCTGCAGCGGGACGAGTTCTGCGGGATATCCGAGCACCGTGCCGACGTCGTCACTCGTGATCGTGCCGACCTGCACCAGCGCCTTGACATGTTTCTGATACCGTTCCTTCGCACGATCATTCAAGCGCTTCTGGGCGCGGCGTGAGGCCAGTTCGTCGGGAATGCCGTCCGAGCGCAGATAAGCGTTGAAGTCGGTGCCGCTCATCTCGAGGACTCGTGGCTTGGTGGACACACCTACCACATAGGTACCGGCCGCGCCGGTGCGCATCGGAAACACGCTCGTGTCGCCAGCAGCGTTCCACTGCGCAACATCGAGCTTTACCCGACCGGCGGGCGACACGACAGCGATGTCCGCGAGGCGGTCCGGCGCGATGGAGTTCTCGGAGAGGATGAACGTGCCGTTGAACAACCGAACGTTGACGGTGCTGTTCGGCGCCACGAAGAACTGTTCGAGGCGCAGGAACATGTCGTGCGCGAGTAGTGGCACCGCGGCGACCGACAAGAGGGCGACGACGGAGAGCCTGCGAAGAAGCGGACGCATTGTCGGGAGGGGCAAAGGTGGACGAAGAGAACCAGACGGCGCGAGCGGCACCACTGTACCGGCACCTCTGCGCCGGCACTTGCACCTGCGACATCTGCGCATGTGCGCTAGTAGAAGCTGTTCCGCGTTGGCAGCCATGAAAGCCGTGACCGTCTCCAAGCTGGTCGGAAGGTTCAATGTTGCAGCGCCAAACGCTATGGCCGGACGATCAGGCTGAGCTGTGTCATCGCGTCCACATCGGCAAAACTGCCCCAAAATTGATATCTGCCCTCGACGAATGCGGACGCGCCGATGTCCACCACGAACTGCTTGGTCTCACCAATGGCAAACCGCACCACACCAGGCGTTGTGGCGCGATCGGAGAAGAACAGCGTCAAAGGAAGACTCTCCACGCGGTATGAAAAGCTGACGGGCGGCCCGGCATCCTCGCTCGGTGGAAGCGTGACCACGAGGGCCCGACCCGTCTCGTTCGTGGCCAGCACCGTCGCCGAGAAGATGGACGCGCTGTCACCCCGAAACACGGTGTCACGTGGACTGGTGACACGGACCACGAGCCGTGTCGCGGGCCCGATCCGCGCCGTCGGATCCTGCGCGGGCCATGGACCGCCCTCGCGCACGCACTGCGCGCACTCTCGCATCCGAGCAGGAGTCCGCACATCGCGAGGGGCAGTTGCCGGAGATGCATTGGCAGTCGCGTGACGAGGATGCAGGGCCGCGGCCGCAGCTGCACTGCGCGGCCGGTACCGCAGTGTACCGTATCGTCATCTCTTCTGACACCAGCGTCGCCGTCACGACACTCGGCTCGCCAGGCGTGCACCCGGTGAGAATTTGACGCTCAGAAACATCCCGCCATCACCGCGCTGATCGGACTACGCGGCCAGACTGCGAGTCACCCGTGATGTGCTCCGGTTGTAGTCGGTACTGCAGCAGGAGCACGCGCCGCACTGGTGGGTGGACTTCTCCAGCATCACGCCGTACGCATCGCCAAGTGGATACATCGCACGCGGGCTCGCCGCGTACGCGATCACGACGCGAGGTGGGCTTCGCGGGCACGCAGGACCGCTTCAAACGAAGCTGGCGCGCGACCCGACGTTCTTCGCCACGACGCCGCAGGAATTCGGCGAACGGCTGATGTCACATGCGACGCGGCTCGAACCGTTGCTGGATCGAGCGTTCACATTGCGGCCGCGCGCGAGAGGCGACGTGAAGCGCCTGCCGGCTGCGCTTGAATCGGCGATGACGTTCAGCTTCTACCAGAGACCGACGGCCACAGACCCGATGGGGCACTATTTCTACAACCGCACGCCGAAAGCAATGCAAACCGGGCGCAACCCCGATGTGCGGAGCGACGCCCGGCCAGCGATGCAGAACACTTTACGGACAGGGTGGGATTCGAACCCACGGTACCGTTTCCGGCACGCCGGTTTTCGAGACCGGTTCCTTCAACCGCTCGGACACCCGTCCTGACGCCAAGGCACTAGCGTAAATTTCAATTCTAGGCACTACATGCCGATGGGTCAACGGATGACGCTGCAGTGACACCCGCACGCCGCGCAGCGAAGAACTCCGTGAGCAGTGCGCCAGCGTCCTCTGCCAGCACGCCGCCCGACACCTCCGGCTGATGGTTCAGCTTCGGATGTCGCAGCAGATCGCCCAACGAGCCGACCATCCCGGCCTTCGGATCCCACGCCGCGAACACCACCCGCTCGACTCGGGCCAGCACCAGCGCCCCGGCGCACATCGCGCACGGCTCGAGTGTGACGTACAGCGTGCAGCCTTCCAGACGATCCGTGCCCCGCACTCGCATGGCCTGTTGCACCGCCCGCAACTCGGCGTGCTGCGTGGCATCGGCATCAGTCCGCATCGCGTTGCGCCCGAGCGCGATCACCGCACCATCCACGACCACACAGGCACCGACAGGCACCTCGCCCGCCGCAGCGGCGAGCGTGGCCTGGTGCAGTGCCTCGCGCATCCACACATCGTCGCCCGGGCGCGAGAACAGGCTCACTCGTCGACCTCCGCCACGATCGGTGCCTCATCGGGCAGCTGGCGGGTGAACTGCAGCGTGTTACCCGATCCTGGCGATGCGATGATCGAGTCGCCGTCATGCAGCGTGCCGTTCAGCAGCGCGAGCGCCAGCGGGTTCTGCACCATGCGCTGGATGGTGCGCTTCAACGGACGCGCACCGAAGGCCGAGTCGTAGCCTTCGCCGACGAGCATCCGCTTCGCGTCCGGCGTCAGCGTGATGGTGAGCTTTCGCGCAGCCAGCATCGTGTCGAGCTTCGCCAGCTGCAGGTCCACGATCTGCGCGATCTCGGGCTCGCCGAGCGGCCGGAATACCACCACCTCATCGATGCGGTTCAGGAACTCCGGCCGGAACTGCTGCCGCAGCAGACCGAGCACCTGCGTTTCCACCAGCGCCCAGTCCTCTGCATACCGCTCCAGAATGATCTGGCTGCCGATGTTGCTCGTCAGAATCACGACGGTGTTGCGGAAGTCGACCGTACGCCCCTGCGAGTCGGTCAGGCGACCATCGTCCAGCAGCTGCAACAGCACGTTGAATACATCGGGATGCGCCTTCTCGATTTCGTCGAACAACAGCACCGAGTAGGGGCGACGGCGCACCGCCTCCGTGAGCTGACCACCTTCGTCGTACCCCACGTAGCCCGGCGGCGCGCCGATGAGTCGCGCGACCGCATGCTTCTCCATGTACTCCGACATGTCGAGGCGGACCATCGCGCGCTCGTCGTCGAACAGGAAGTCGGCGAGTGCACGCGCCGTTTCCGTCTTGCCCACACCGGTCGGGCCGAGGAAGAGGAAGCTGCCAATCGGACGACTTGGGTCCTGCAGTCCTGCACGTGAACGACGCACGGCATTCGCGACCGCGGACACCGCCTCGCGCTGACCGACCACGCGGTGCGCGAGTTCATCCTCCAGCTTCGTGAGCCGCTCTCTCTCGGACTCCAGCATACGCTGCACCGGAATGCCGGTCCACTTCGCGACGACGTCGGCAATGTCATCGTCGCCGACCTCCTCCTTCAGGAATCGACGCCGACCATCGCGCACCGAGACCAGCGCCTCCGCGTCGGCAAATTCGCGCTGCAGCTGCGGCACGCGACCGTACCGGATCTCGGCCGCCTGCTGCAGGTCGCCGATGCGTGCGGCGTTCTCGGCATCCGTCGTCGCCTGATCGATCGCCTGCTTGATGCGGCCCACTTCGCCGAGCGCCTGCTTCTCCTGCTGCCATTGCGCCTTCATCGTGGCGCTCTGCGTCTTCAGCTCCGCAAGCTCGCGCTCCAGTGCGACCAGACGCTCGCGCGCCGGCGCATCGGTCTCCTTCTGCATGGCCTGACGCTCGATCTCGAGCTGCATCACGCGTCGCTCCACCTCGTCGATCGGCTGCGGCATGGAGTCGATCTCGATGCGCAGGCGACTCGCGGCTTCGTCGAGCAGGTCGATTGCCTTGTCCGGCAGGAACCGATCACCGATGTAGCGGTTGGACAACGTCGCTGCCGCCACGATCGCGCTGTCGGTGATGCGCACGCCATGGTGCGACTCGTAACGCGCCTTCAGGCCGCGGAGGATGGCAATGGTGTCATCGAGCGTGGGTTCACCGACGAACACCGGCTGGAAGCGGCGTTCCAGCGCGGCATCCTTCTCCAGGTGCAGGCGATATTCATCGAGCGTGGTCGCACCCACCATGTGCAACTCGCCGCGTGCGAGCATCGGCTTCAGCATGTTGCCCGCGTCCATCGAGCCTTCCGCCTTGCCCGCCCCGACCAGCGTGTGCAACTCGTCGATGAAGATGACGATTTCGCCCTGGCTGTCGACGATCTCCTTGAGCACCGCCTTGAAGCGCTCCTCGAACTCGCCGCGGAACTTTGCACCGGCGATCAACGCGCCGAGATCCAGCGAAAGCAGCCGCTTGCCGCGCAGTCCCTCAGGCACGTCGCCATTCACGATGCGCTGCGCGAGGCCCTCGACGATGGCGGTCTTGCCGACGCCGGGCTCACCGATGAGCACCGGATTGTTCTTCGTGCGGCGCGAGAGGACCTGGATCACGCGGCGAATCTCGTCGTCACGCCCGATGACAGGATCGAGCTTGCCTTCGCGCGCACTTTCCGTCAGGTCGCGCGTGTACTTCGCCAGCGCCTGGTAGCGATTCTCCGGTGTCTGGTCGGACACGGTGTGCGACCCTCGCACCGCCTTCAGCGCCGTTGCGAGTGATTCGCGTGATGCACCAAGGCTAGCCAGCAGCGCGCGGCTGTCCGTGCCCTTCACGTCGGCAAGTGCAAGCAGAAAGTGCTCGGTGCTGACGTAATCATCATTGAGCGCCTTGGCCTCGGCGTCGGCACGATCGAACACCAGGTTCAGCTCGCGCGAAACCTGCGGCTGCGCATCACTCTGCTTCGGGTAGCGGGCAGCCTCGGTCTCGGCACGCTGACGCAGGTCAGCCACGTTCACGCCGGTCTTCTGCAGTAACGGCACGACAATACCGTCCTGCTGGACGACGAGTGCCAGCAACAGGTGCAGGTCGTAGACCATCGGATTGCCTGCGCGGCGTGCGAGTGCCACCGCCTCGTTCACCGCGTCGCCGGACTTGATGGTAAGGCGATCTGGATTCAGCATCAGATTGTCGGGGATCGGGGAAGTCGCGATACGAGAACGCACGTGCAATCACACCTGTGCAACACGGAGACCAATGCATGCTGCCGCTCCATGGTGATCACGCCGTCATCATGGCAGGTCCGCCACCTTGGCGGCAGGGGTTGCCTCGAGGCAGGTAGGTGAGATAGGGTCGCTGCATGCAGAGACTGCGCGGAATTCTGATCGTGATGCTCATCGGCGCGGCCGCGTGCCGGAGCCGGACAGCCGACCTAGGCATGTCCGACAGCGCCTTCGTGCAGGTGATGAGCGAATTGAAGGTCGTCGCGGATGCTTCCGGTATCACGGAACCGGTGCGTGCGCAGCGCCGCGATGCGGTGCTTCGCAAGCGCAGCACGTCCGCAGCGCGGCTCGAGCAGCTTTCCGCCACACTCTCGGAGCATCCGCAACATGCGCGACTGCTCTGGTCGGCGATCGAGGTGAAGGCGGTCTCGCTCTCGCAGCCCGCGAAATAGCGGAAACGGGAAAGGGCGTGGCCGACCGAAGCCGGACACACGCCCTCACCGATGCACCACGAGCTTCTTCACGACCGCCCGACCGTTCACCTCGAGACGATACAGGTAAATGCCATCCGGCGCATCACGCTGCGTTCCGTCGACCCGGCCGTTCCAATACGCCTGATACTGACGGCAGGTCAGCATTACTCCATTCAGCCGCCGCGCGCCCTCCAGCTCGCCGTTCAAACCGGCGAGCTGACCCACTGCGACCTCCTGTGCGAGAAGGTTGTAGATCCGCAGCGTGACCCGATACTGCCGTCGGGCATCCCGGCAGACCGGCGGATCCCCGACAAAGAAAGGGAATCGCGTCTCGCCTGCTGTGGGATTCGGAGAACTCTGCCCCAGATCGAAGCCATCGGGACGCAGCTTGACCGGCGGTTGAACCGGTGCAGCGGACGCCTGTGCAGATAGCTCCAGGGGCAGTGCGACGGTGAGACACACGGCCAGCAGCCGCGCGAGTCTCCGCCATGACATACCACACTCCAAACAAACGAGAAAGGGTGCTGATCGACCTCGATTCCGGAAAAAGAGTTCTGCTTCCGTTGCAACGGACAATATAGGATATGCGTTGGCCTCGTTTCGACAACGGCAGGCAACGACCCGGCGCACGGCGTTCTCAGGTTGCCGACCCCATCCGTGCTGATACCAGCGAGTCGGAGAAAGGCTCCTCGAGTGATGCTTGTGCGCTGCAGCAGGTCGTGCTCCCGCTCGCTGAGCGCGCCACGCTCAGGCCATGGCCCACGCGTCGAACGCCCGGAGCGCGCGCCCATCGGTGAGATGCGCATGCACGAAGAGGCGGAGCAGGCGGCGGTGCGCGGCACTCGTCAATGCGTCCATGTCGTTCTCGGCCTCTTCACTGCCCTGTAACCAGGCCGCGATCTGCTGCCGCGCGCCCGCCGGCAAACGCCGCGCCGAGGTTCGACTGGCGCAGTCAGCGCAAAGCACACCGCCCGCCTCGGCGCTGAAGGAGACGTCGAGGTCGGGGGCCAGCTCACTGTCGCACTGCACGCACGCCTCGAGGGCCGGCGTGAAGCCGATGGCACCGAGCAGTTGCCAGATGGCACGAATCGACGCGACCATGGCGTCGCGATCGGAGGCAATGGAGTCCAGGCCTGCACGAAGTGCATCAAACGCAGTCGCCGGTGTCTCATCCTCGGCCGCCACCCGCAGCATGACCTCGGCCAGCGCAGACGCACCCTCGAATCGATCGAGAGAGGTGCCGAGCGCAATGCGTGACCGCACCACGTCGAACCGCGACAGCGTGTGCAGGTCGCGGCCCGGACGCGCCTCGTACTGCACCTCGCCTTCCGCAAACAGGTCCACGGCGGATCCGAACCGGCGCTGCGACGCGCGCGCCCCGCGCGCCATCACGGACTGCACGCCCGCCTCGCGAGTCGCCAGGCGCAGGATGCGCGACGACTCACTGTAGTTGAATGCGTGAAGGACGATTGCTTCAGTGACGACGGGTGGCACGACGGGAATCTACCGCGCCGCCGCCACACAATGCCTGCGCACAAAGCCAGAGGCGCTCGCGTGCGATGGCGTCAGCGTGGCCGGCGCAACGGCACGAGCGTCGGCGCACCAACGGCCGGGTCGTGCGAAACGACGAGCGGCCATCCGTACACCGCCTCCAGCGTCGCGGCCTGCATCACATCGCGCGGCGGCCCCGATGCGGCGACCCGCGCTTCGTGCATCAGGACGATCTGGTCAGCAAAGCGCGCGACGAGCGTCAACGTGTGGCTCACCAGCACCACGGTGCGGCCCGACTGCGCCTCGCGTGCGAGCGTCTCGAACGTGGCCATCTCGTGCGCGATGTCGAGGAACGTGGTCGGCTCGTCGAGCAGCAGGATGGGCGTGTCCTGCGCCAGTGCGCGTGCCAGCCGCACGCGCTGCCATTCCCCGCCCGAGAGCTCGTCGGTGCGGCGCGCCGCGAATGGCAACACGTCGGAGCGCTCCATCGCGCCGCGAATCACGGCCACATCGTGTGCCGACGGCGCATCCCACAATCCGAGGAACGGCGATCGACCCAGCGCCACGTAATCGTGCACGAGCATCGGAAAGACGAGCGCCTCACGCTGCGGCATGACTGCGACGAGCCGGCTCATCTCGCGCGCCGTGGCACGCAGGAGGTCGGTCGTTCCCGCGAGGATGCGACCGGCGTGCACCGGCATCAGACCAAGCACGCCGCGCACGAGCGAACTCTTGCCGCTGCCGTTCGGACCGACGATCGCAGTGATCTGCCCGGGTGGCGCACTGATCGCCGCATGCTGCACCACGCGATGTCCGTCGGCATGATACGCGAGCGTCACGTCGTCGAACGTGAGCACGAGACCAGCACTCATCGAAGCCGCCGGAGTCGCAGCAGAAACACCGGCACGCCGATGACTGCCGTGATCGCGCCGAGTGGCAGCTCCAGCGGTGCACGCACCGTGCGCGCGAGCAGGTCGGCCAGCAGCATCAGCGAGGCGCCACCGAGTGCAGACGCCACGATCAATGCGCGATGCCTGACGACGCCGAATGCACGCACGATATTCGGCACCACGAGCCCGACGAATCCGATCAGTCCAGCGGCCGACACGCTGGCCGCCGCCAGCAGCGCGCTGATCAGGAACACCTGCCGCGTCGCACTTCCGACATCGGCGCCGAGGGCTGCCGCTGAATCATCACCAAGTGCGAGCACGTCCAGCAAGCGGCCACGCGTCACGAGCAATGCGACGCCGAGCAGCACGTATACCGCGAGCCAGCCCACACGCAGCCACGACGCGTCACTCAGGCTGCCTGCCATCCACCACAGTGCACCGCGAACGCGCTCAGGCGACACGTCGGCGAGCAGGATCAGTATCATGGCGTTTGCGAACGCACCGATGATCACGCCCGCCATCAGCAGCGTGCGCGGATCGCGCGCACCGCCGGCGGCGCGTGCGAGTGCAAGCACCAGCAGCACCGCCACCACGGCACCACCAAACGCCGCGAGCGGCACTGCGGCCGTTGCTGTCACGCCCACGATCAGCGCGAGCACGGCACCGACCGCGGCGCCGCCGGACACACCAAGCAGGTACGGCTCCGCCAGCGCATTGCGCAACGTGCCCTGCAGCGCGGCACCGCTGCTGCCCAGCGCGCATCCCACCAGCATCGCCAGCACGACTCGCGGTAATCGGAGGTCACGAACGATCGCGATGTTTATCGCGTCGCCCTGCCCCGCGAGCGCCTGCCAAACGGCCATTGGTGAGACTGACACCGCGCCGATGCCAAGCCCCGCAACGATCAGCACGAGCAGTGTGACGCCCGTGGCAATCCAGAGAACTGCCGGCTGACGGTATGTCGCGGTGATGCTCACACCCGGCGCAGTGCGCGCGCCATCAGCGCGAGTCGTCGCGACTGATCAACGCCGACGTGAGCGCCGACTTGAGATCTGCGCGTTCGCGCGCATATGTCGCGCGTGCCGCATCGTCCGGCTCACGTGCACGCTCGAAGCGCGCATCGAGATCCGCGATCTGTCGTGCAAGCCGTTCCGCCTGGCGGTCGGCGGCCACGGCGGAGGCCATGCCAGGTCCGGTCGGCACCTTGCGGCGGCTGAACGCGCGCGCGAGTGACACGAGCATCGCCAGCCCGATGGCGGCAACCAGCGAGATCACGATGCGCGTCTTCTGCGCCTGTCCGCTGCCCGGCAAGTCCATCTCCAGCACACCGTTCGCCGGCACGTCGTTGCCCAGGAACCGCCGGAAGTTGCGACCATCGAGCGACGCGGGAGCCGTCTCCGCGATCTTCGGCGCCGTGACCGTCGCCTGCGGATCCTCGGCCAGCACCTCGAGCACACCGGTCGCGAATTGCACCGGCATCTTCAGCGGAAACGCATCCGCGTCGACGGAGTACGTGAACGACAGCCGCTTCAGACCGGGCGCGAACGGCATCATCACCAGCACTTCGCCCTCGGAATTCGTGACGGCATCGGCGGGCACGTCACCCTGTGCGACCTTGAAGTCCTGCGCGCCCTGCGGAATGCGCACGCGAAAGGTCGCTGCCTTGTCGTTGATGCCGATCAGCGTACGATTGGAATCGTTCGTGATCTCGAACACCTCGATGATGCCGCGACGTGTGCCGCCGGTGCTCGCCGAGAGAATGATGTGACGACCACGCACGGTAAGGCGGATTCCTGACGACGTGGTGTCGAAGACCTGGATCTCCGCTTCCTGCCCGCTCACATCCTGCTGCGTGAGCCCCGACGAGAAGTATGCGATGCCGGCATAGCTCGCCGAGACGAAGTAGATCGCGTCCGGCGCGCCGGAGGGCGTGTAGCCGAAGCGATATGAGCCATCGGACGCGGTGCGCGCGGAATCAAGTGGACCAGCGCGATCACGACCCACGCGATGCAACGTGACCCACGTGCCGCTGACAGGCTCGAATGCTTCGACGCCGGGGCGCACCACGCGTCCTGCAACGGTCCGTGAGCCACTCGGTGCGGCTGCCTGCGCCGGAGCCGCCGTGGTGCCCTGTGGCAGCGGAGCCTGTGGCAGTGGAGCCTGTGGCAGCGGAGCCTGTGCCGCCGCCGCGACAGGCAACAGCAGCAGCGCTGACACGAACATGCGCAGCGACACCGAGAGCAGCAGCCCGCGCACGGGAATCATGCGCTGCGTCACGATATCACGGCATGAACTTGCCGAGATCCTCGGGACGAAGTCGCTGGAGATACGCCTTGAGTTCATCCGGGCTCATATCGGGGCCCGTTGATCGATCACCATCGGGAATCGATGGTGGCACGAGGGGCTGTTCCTCATCCTCGAGCGTGACCAACAGGTCGTCCGCCGCAAAGATGGCGGCACCGGTGCGCAATGCAATGGCGATGGAGTCGCTGGGTCGCGCATCGACGGACACCAGCGCGTCGCGATGCTGCAGTTGCAACTCGGCGAAGTACGTGCCGCGTTCCACGCGACTGATCACGACGCGGCGCACGGTGGCACCGAGACCGAGCACGATCTGCTTGACCAGATCGTGCGTCATGGGCCGGTCACGCGCTACGGACTGCAGCTCCATGACGATGGCCTCGGCCTCGGACTGTCCGATCCAGATCGGCAGCACCCGGGGTCCATGCAGCTCGCGCAGCACGATCACGAACGTGTTTGCGGCGCTGTCCACGCCGAGTCGCGCCACGCGCATCTCTATCATGGACAGTTCCTCCTCGAATGCATCTGGTCTCCGATGTGCGCGCGCACCCACGCGACCGGCGGGTGCGCATGCACCAGCGGATCAGCGAAGTGCGGCCTTCAGTTCCTTCGCCTTGTTCACACGTTCCCATGTGAACGTATTGTACAACCGTGACGGCTTGCCAGTCGTGATGTCGATATGACGCACCTGGCCCGGCGTGCGGCCGAAGTGACCGTAAGCCGTGGTGGCGCTGTAGATCGGCTTGCGCAGGTCCAGCGCGGTCGTGATACCCTTCGGCGTCAGGTCGAACACCTCGCGGACGCAGTTCGTGATCTCGCTGTCGGCCACGATGCCGGTGCCGAACGTCTCGACGCGGATCGAGACAGGCTCCACGACGCCGATTGCGTAGGCGACCTGCACTTCACACCGACGGGCGAGGCCGGCCTTGACGATGTTTTTCGCGACCCAACGGGCCGCGTAGCAGGCACTGCGATCCACCTTCGACGGATCCTTGCCGCTGAATGCGCCGCCGCCGTGACGACCCATGCCGCCGTACGTGTCGACGATGATCTTGCGGCCAGTGAGTCCGCAATCACCCTGCGGGCCGCCGATCACGAAATTGCCGGTCGGGTTGATGTGGAACTTGATCTTGCGGCCGATCAACTCCTCCGGCAGCACCGGCATGATCACCTGCTCGATGACCGTGTCGCGGATGGTGCGCTGTGACACATCGGGCGAGTGCTGCGTGGAGACCACGACCGTATCGATGCCGACAGGGCGGTTCTGCTCGTCGTAGGCCACCGTGACCTGGCTCTTCGCGTCGGGACGAAGCCACTTGATCGCCTTCGACTTGCGCAACTCGGCAAGGCGGGCGGTGATGCGATGCGCGAGCGTGATCGGCATCGGCATCAACTCTTCCGTCTCGTCGCTGGCGTAGCCGAACATCATGCCCTGGTCGCCGGCGCCGCCGGTGTCCACGCCCTGCGATATGTCCGGCGACTGCTTGTCGATCGTGCTCATCACGGCGCAGGTGCGACCATCGATACCGTACTCGGGGTCGTCGTAGCCGATCTCCGTGATCGTGCGGCGGACGAGTGACGGAATGTCGACCCAGGCCGATGTCGTGATCTCACCGGCAACGACGGCGAGGCCTGTCGTGACCAGGGTCTCGCAGGCTACGCGTGCCTTGTCGTCCTTGGCCAGGATCGCGTCGAGCACTGCGTCGGAAATGGCATCGGCGACCTTGTCCGGGTGCCCTTCGGTGACCGATTCGGATGTGAAGAGATTGCGTTCAGCCACTGAAGTTGGTGTCGGAGAAAAAAGGTATAAGGAAATCTTTATATGTCACACGGCGTATCCCAAAATATCCCCGGTCTCCGAGCCGAGCAACCCGAGCTCCGCAGGTGAGAGATCATACGCGGCGGCTTGCAGGAGTCGGCGGACGATCCGCTCCGCCTCTGCAGCCGTCGAGCTCGCCAGCGCAGCATCGGCTGCCTCCCGCGCGGATTCGGCGGAAATGCTGCGCAGCATGCGCTTCATGGAGGGGACGGCACGCGGTGCGACGCTGAGATGACGAATACCCAGCCCAACCAGCACAAATGCGGTCAGCGGCTGTGATCCCATCTCCCCGCACACCGCCACTTCCAGGCCGCGTTTCCGCCCCGCCTCGACCGTCTGACGGATCAGGCGCAGCACGGCTGGATGCAACGGCGTGAAGCGGTTGGCAAGGTTCACGTTGCCACGGTCCACTGCGAGCGTGTACTGCACCAGATCGTTCGTGCCGATGCTGAAGAAATCGGCATCGTTCACGAACGTGTCCGCTGCGACGGCAGCCGCCGGTGTCTCGATCATCACGCCGACCTGCACGCGATCGCGAAACACGGCGCCACGTTCGTCGAGCGTGCGTGCGGCCTCGGCAATCAGCGCGCGCGTGCGACGCACCTCGTCGACACTCACCACGAGCGGCAGCAGAATACGCACGTCGCCGTGAGCCGCCGCGCGCAGCAACGCGCGCAGTTGCACGAGGAAGAGTTCCGGCTGATCGAGACACATGCGGATCGCGCGCCAGCCGAGGAACGGATTGGCTTCGCTGGGAAAGCCGCCGACCGGCAGCTTGTCGCCACCGATGTCGAACGTACGGATCACGACCGGCTTGCCGGCGAACGCGTCGACGACCCGACGGTAGGCGCGATACTGCTCATCCTCGTCCGGCATCGTGGTGCGGCCGATCACGACGAATTCAGTGCGCATCAGGCCAACCCCATCGGCACCACTGCGTGCGGCGAGTTCCGACTCCTCGGGGATGTCGACGTTCGCCCGCAGGAAGATCCGTTCGCCGCCGCGCAGCTGCGCCGCGACGTTCGCCTCCGAGCGCAGGCTTTCCTCCAGGATCGCCGCCTGCTCGGCACGCAGGCGCGCCTGCGCGATCTCCTCGTCGGTCGGATTCACCACCAGCACACCGGTCGTGCCATCGAGCACGACACGTTCGTTGCCCTTGAGCCGCGTCGTTGCATCGCGCAGGCCAACGACCGCGGGCAGCCCCAGCGAACGTGCGAGGATGGCAACGTGACTCGTGCTGGTGCCCTCATCGGTCGCGAGTGCGGCGATGGCGTCGCGATCGAGCTGCACGGTGAGCGACGGTGTCAGGTCGTGCGTGACGAGAATCGCGTTGCTGCCCTTCGGCAAATCCACGGGATCGCTGTCCGGCAACTTCAGCAGAATGCCGAGCACGCGGATGTGCAGGTCCATCAAGTCGCCGACGCGCTCGCGCAGCATCGGCGCGGATGCACGCCCGAAGCGGCGGCGCCACTCGAGCATCACGAGGTCGAATGCGTGCTCGGCGGAGCGCCGTTCGCGAATGAAGCCCTCGACTTCACTGTTCAGTGCGCGATCATCGAGCATCGTGATCTGCACCTCGAAGATCTTCGACTCCTCCACGCCGGCCTGGTTCGCGGCGCGATCACGCACGTGACGGAGACGATCCTGCGCGCCCGAAACTGCGTCATGAAAGCGCGTGAGCTCGCCCTCGACGTCGCTCTCGGACACCATGCGCGGCGGCACGTCGGGCACTTCCCAGCGCAGCAGATGCACCGGTCCGGCAACGATGCCCGGCGAGGCGGGCAGCCCGCGCAGCATGCGCTCCATCAGTGCTCCCCGAAGCGCCCGGCGACCAGTGCCGCGAGCGCATCGAGTGCCGCATCGGCATCCGGTCCGTCGGCGCGGATCGTGATCGCGGCACCACATTCGGCAGCCAGCATCATGACGCCCATGATGCTCTTCCCGTTCACCTCCACATCGTCCCGCACGATGGTGATCGCAGCTTGAAACCGGGCCGCAGTCTTGACGACTTCGGCGGCGGGACGCGCATGCAGGCCATTGCTGTTCAGGATTTCGACTGTGCGCTCAGGCATGACGGATGAGGAAGAAGACAAGTGCCGCGAACCCGGCGAGAAGAGCCAGCCGCCATCCTTCAACGCGACCGTGAAACAGGACCAGCATGCTCGCGCCGGCGGCTGCCGTGACGAGCGTGATGCCCGTACGTACGAGTCCACCGCCATTCACCAGGCGCATGACGGTCAAGGGTACGGCGGCGCCGGCAAGAAACGTCCCGGCCCGGGCAAGCCAGACGGGCCCCATGCGGAGAATGGGGTGTCCGAGCGCTGCGGCAACGCCGAGTCCGTTCTCCCATCCCATCTGCAAGCCCCAGAGACGCAACGTGACGTGCCCCGCATTGTACAACAGCAGGAACATCAGCATGCAAACGAGAGGTGACGCACCGAGGCCGAAGAGGAAGAGGCTGCCGAAGGAGCAGGTCGGCAGCAGGCCGACCCACACCAACCGATCACCGACACTGCCGAGCGGCCCGCAGAGCGCCGTGCGGAATCGCTCGATGCGCGCCGCTGGTTGTCCCTCGAGCTCGGCGCGGGCCAGTGCCCCGACCGCGAAGCTCGAGAGATACGGATGCGCGTTGAAGTACTGACTCTGACGAGCGAGCGCCGCCCGATACTTGTCGCCACCGGCGCCCCCGGGCAGCAGTCGCAACGCCGGCTCGACACAAAAGCCGATCCCGTTGCCGATCAGGATCTCGTAGTTCCACGACGCCTGCACCGCAAAGAGTCGACTGATGATCGCCACGCGCGTCGCCATCGGCAGCTGCAGGCGCTCGGTGCCAGTCGGCGCATTCGGGACCGACGCCGGTGCCGTGGGGTCAGCCATCAGCGCGACATCAGGACGACGAGGCCCACGCCGACTGCCAGGCCAGCGAGTCCGAACCAGCGCGTGCCCGACGTGGAGTGAAACATCTTCCACGCCGCACCGGCGGCGACGGCACCGCCCATCGCGGCCAGCATCGGCAGGGCGTAGCCTGAAAGCGGCGCGGGCTGCACCGCGATCCATCGGACTGCGGGCAGTGCGACGGCGGCGGCAAGGAGCGAGATCATGCCCGAGCGCACGAGGTCGGCGGAAGCACCGGCAACCTGCAGCCCGGCGACCGTGCGCGCCGACCCACGTGCGAGTGCCTCGAGACGGCGACGTGCGAGCCGCGCGTTGAGCTGGCGCAATTTCACCATGGACCAACCGCCAATGCTTGCGGTGAGCAGGCCGAACGGCACGGCAAACAGCAGCGCCATCGGCAGCTCACCAACCGATGCCCCGACGGCAGCCGCGGCACCTGCCACAGGCGACGACGATCCCCATTCCGGATAGCGCGAGGCACCGAACGGCAACGTCTCGTGCGCGAAGAGTTCCAGCACCACGCCGCACAGCATGCCCACACCGGCGTTCCCCGCGAGGGCGCCGCCCAGTGTCGCCGCCACGATGGGGCGCGACACCTGCGCCTGCGGAAAGCTGACGACGTCAAGGCCAAGCACCGCCCCCAGCACACCCAGCGCCAGCACATCGACGATCACGTCGTCGCCTCGCCTGCGAGCACGGTCTCGAGCGGTATGACACGCGCGGCCGGCACATCCTGCGCCGAGATCTCCACGCCGCCGGCCGCCATCGCGCGCAATTCCGCCTCCTCGGCATTCGTGAGGAAGATGTAGCGCAGCTTCTGCGCACGACCCGCGCGATGGTGCACGCCGCCGAGGTTCACGCGGCGCAGTGCCGGGATCGCGGCGCAGAGTCGCGCCATCGTGTCGATGTCGCCGGTGAGCAGCATGCCGGGTTTCGGGTCCGACGCAAAGCTCGCGTATTTCTCGATCGCCTGCGCCACGGAAACGAATTCCACGCGCATCTCAGGCGGCACGCCCATGCGATACAGCTCCTGCTCCCACTCGCTGCCGGCAACTTCATCATCCACCAGCACGAGAAAGCGCAACTCGAGCGGCTGTCCCCATCCGACGACGACCTGGCCATGAATGAGGCGGTCGTCGATGCGATGCATTTCAATCGGCACGGACAGTTCCCCGCGCCACCATCATGGCGGCACGTCCTTTCTCCACCGCCGCATCGGCAGCGTGTTCGGTGCCCGGCGTGGCGAAGGCGTAGTCGAGCAGCACTGGCAAGCTCACTCCGGTGACCACCGTGACCTCGGGATGATCGCGTTGCGCGCGGCGCGCCGCCATTGTCGTGGAGCCCGCAGGCAGGTCGGTGAAGACGATCACGACACCGTCGGCGATGGCGTCACGCACCAGCGCCTCCGCGGCGCGTGTATCGAGTCCGTAGTTGCTGACCGTGCGAAACAGGTCGGCTCGACCGGTGATCGCGATCACCGCCGAGACGATACCTGACGCAAAATCCTTGTGACCAATCACTAAAGCGAGCGGCCGACCTTCCATGTCACTCATTGTCTTCCTGCAGGTAGCGACGCACTTCGACCTCGCGGGGGCTCCGGCGCCGTTCCGTGGCGCTGCGCATTCGTGCGATGAGTCGTTCGTTGAATTGCTCGGCGGGATTCACGCCAGCGTAGCGAAGAAGATGGTTCATGGCGAGCACCTCGAGAATCACGGTGATGTTCTTGCCCGGATTCAGCGGGACACAGATCCGGGGAATCTGGACCCCGAGAATGTCGGTGTTCTCGAGATCCAGCCCGGTGCGGTCCAGATGTGCATCGCCGCGCCAGAATTCCAGTTCGACGACCACCTCGATGCGCTTCTGCTGCCGCACCGCACGAATGCCGAAGAGCGCCGGGATGTCCACCAGGCCGACGCCGCGGATCTCCATGTGGTGACGCTGCAACTCGTGGCCTTTTCCGATCAGCACGTCGTTGCCGCGCTTGAGCACGATCACCATGTCGTCGGCAACCATGCGGTGTCCACGCTCCACGAGGTCGAGCACGCATTCCGACTTGCCGATGCCGCTCTGCCCGATGAGCAGCAATCCGACGCCATACACATCGGCGAGTGAACCGTGCAGCGTGGTGCGCGGCGCGAACTCCTCTTCCATCGCCGGCTTGATGCGGCGATAAAACTCGTTGGTCTTCAGCGGTGACCGAAACAGCGGCATGCCTGCAGCCGCTGCCTCGTGCACGAACTCGTCCGACAGCGTCAAACCCTTCGTGATGAAGCAGCAGGGGAAAGGCAGACGGAAGAACTGTCGCAGCACGTCGAGCCGCCGCGATTCCTCGAGCGAGGTGATGTAGGTGATCTCTGTTTCGCCGAGGATCTGGCAACGATCAGGGACGAACCGCTCGGTGTACCCTGCGAGAACGAGCCCGGGGCTGGATACCTCCGGGCTCGTCACAGGCCGGTCGAGACCGATAGGCTCGCCGATTGGTACCAATTCCAGAACGTCCTTCAGCCGATCGAAGAGTCGGCCGACCGAAAGAGTCGTCGTCACGCGCTCCGCGTCGCCAAGGAGGTCAATCTTTCTCGCGTGCGTGCCTGATTCTTCTTGGGGATCTGCGCCTTGAGCCGACTCAGGGCATCCGTCAGCGCCGTCGCATAGGAGCGGGAACGCCCCTCGGCCACGAGATTTCTCTGTTTGGGCGCGTGCAGGACGATCTCGACCCGACGGGTCGGTCCATCGTCCTCGAAGCGTACCACGGCGTCGACAGCCCGCTGCAGACGGAGTCCGAACTTCTGGACCGCGCGCTCTGCGCGGCCTCGCAGCGGCTCGGGGATCGTGGCGTTATGCGCGTGAAAAATGATTTCCACCAGCGTGCCCTCCTTCGCGCATCCTGTTTTGCAGGTGCGCCTCGGTGTGATCGGCCGCGGACTCCCAGGTGAAGGATTCAGCGAATGCACGTCCGGCTGTCCCGAGTCGGGTGACCAGTGCCGGATCGGCGATGATTCGATCGTATGCGGCGGCGAGTTCACTGACGTCGCCGTGCTTCACGAGGAATCCAGTCCGTCCGTCCAGCACTGATTCGCGCAGGCCCGGGGAGTCGGACGCCACCACTGGCGTCCCGCACGCCGCCGCCTCCAGGTTCGTGATCCCCCACCCCTCCTTCGGGGACGTCAGGCTCACGATCCACGCTCGACGGAGCAAGGCAGACTTCTCCGCCTCACTCACGAATCCAAGAAACCGCACGCGGCGGCCAAGGTCAAGCGACATCGCGAGGGCTTCGAGACGGGGACGATCGTCACCTGTTCCGGCAATCTCGAGCTGTGTCTGCCGATCCTTCATCGCCGCGACCGCGCGAATGATGAGTTCCACTCCCTTGTAGCGACGCAGCCGGCCGACGTAAGCGATGACGGGCGTTGGAGATCGCTCGTCGGGGGCCGGGGTGAACGCGTCGCTGTCGATGCCGCAGTAGATCACCCGGGTTCGCTCCACCGGGACACCGCGGGCCAGCAGGTCGCTGCGCGTGCTTTCGCTGATCGCCGTGAAATGACAGTGCCGATAGACGAGCGGAATGGCCCGTTCGGCCGCCACGACCGTGCTGGCAATCGCCCAGCCCGCCTCGCGGAATGCCGTCCAGCCAAAGAGATGCGGCACCACGACATCCACCGGCTCCGTCACCCAGAGCGGCGAGAAGAGCGGCAGCTTGTTGATGTCCTCGATCACCATGTCGAAGGGCCTTTCGCGATGGAGCGCGCGGTACCTCGCGATCACGTGCAGTGCAAAATTCCACCGCCCGCCGACACGGTGCACCGTGATGCCATCCAGCATCGCCTGCGGGGCACAGCCACCCCACCCGCTGCAGAGCAACGAGACGTCATGACCGCGCTGTGCGAGACGCCCGTAGATCTCATGCAGGTGTGCCTCGGCGCCGCCCGCCTGCGGGTTTTCGCGATCCAGCCAGTTGATGACGAGCAGTCGCACGGGTCAGAGCTTGTCGAGACGCCGCGCAAGCGCATCCAGCACGCCATTGACGAACTTGGCACTCTGCTCCGACCCGAATCGCTCCGCGAGGCGCACGGCCTCCTGCAATACGACGCGCGCGGGTGTCTCCATCTGACGCAGCTCGGCGGCGGCAATGCGCAGCACGCAGCGCTCGATGGCGCCGAGTCGATCCATGCGCCAGTTCACCGTGATCGATTCGAGGTCGGCATCGATCGGCCCGAGATCCTTCTCGACCGCCGCGACGATGAGCGACGCGAACAGCCGCTCGTCACGCGGAATGCCGATGTCGTCCCACACGATGCGGGCGACGCTGGTGAGCGGATTCACGCGTCCGCGCACATCCCACGCGTACACCGCCTGCAGGGCGCGCGACCGCGCCCGCGTCTCAAGCCTCGGCTTCGCCATCGTGCTCCTCCCCGACGGAGTCCAGACGCGCCAGCAGGTCGGTCATCTCGAGCGCGGCAAGTGCGGCGTCACGACCCTTGTTGCCGTGTGCACCGCCGGCGCGAGCCTCGGCCTGCGCCATGTCATCCGTCGTGAGCAGCCCGAACCCGATGGGCACCTCGAAGTCGGTGCCAAGCTGCATGATGGCGCGCGAGACTTCGCCCGCGACATACTCGAAATGCGGCGTGCCACCCCGCACGACGGCGCCGACGACCACGCAGCAGTCGTACCGTCCGGTGCCGAGCAGCGCGCGTGTTGCCGTGGGCAGTTCCCACGCGCCCGGCACGACGACCACGTCGATGTCGCTGAAGTCGACACCACATTCCACCAGCGTCGCGACGGCGCCTTCACCGAGCGCCTGCGTGACGGTCTCGTTGAAACGACTGACGACGACGGCCACACGTCGGCCCTTTCCGTCGGGTGATCCGATGAACTCAGGCATTGGGTGTCGCAGTGAATGGCAGGTGGCCCAGCTTGGACCGTTTCACCTTCAGGTACTGCGAGTTCTCGACGTTCAGCGGCGCCTCGAGACTCACCTTGCCGGCAACACGAAGCCCGTAGCCTTCGAGGCCGACGATCTTCTTGGGATTGTTCGTGATGACGCGGATCGACTTGATGCCGAGATCGAGCAGGATCTGCGCACCGACACCGTAGTTGCGCAGGTCAGGTCCAAAGCCAAGTCGCTCGTTGGCCTCGACCGTATCCGCACCAGCGTCCTGCAGCTCGTAGGCCCGCAGCTTGTTCAGCAGGCCGATGCCCCGCCCTTCCTGGTCGAGGTAGACGATCACGCCACGCTGCTCGTGCACCACCATCTGCATCGTGGTCTCGAGCTGCCACCCGCAATCGCAGCGCAGCGAGTGGAACGTGTCACCCGTCAGGCACTTGGAGTGCATGCGCACCAGCACGTCCTCACCATTGGAAATGTCGCCATGGATCAGCGCGACATGTTCAGCGGTGTCCAGGTCGTTGCGAAAGCCGACGATGCGAAACTCGCCGAACTCGGTGGGCAGTCGTGCTTCCGCCACCCGGTGCACGAGGCGCTCGGTCTGCAGGCGATGCGCGACGAGCTGCGCGACGGTGATGAACGTCAGGCCGTGCTTCGTCGCGAACGCATCGAGCTGATCGCGCTTCGCGGTGGTGCCATCGTCATTCAGGATTTCGCAGATCACGCCTGCCGGTGTCAGCCCTGCCATGCGTGCCAGGTCAACTGCGGCCTCGGTGTGTCCGACGCGCTTCAGCACACCACCTTCGCGGGCGCGCAGCGGATGAATGTGTCCCGGGCGCCGCAGGTCGGACGGCTGCGTGCGCGGGTCGACGGCCACGCGGATCGTCTGCGCACGATCCTTCGCACTGATGCCGGTGGTAACGCCGAAGCGCTCGTCGGCGTCGATGCTGACCGTGAATGCGGTGCGGAATGCGTCGGTATTTTCCTTGCCCTGCGGCCCGAGCTCCAGCGCCTGCACGCGTTCCGGCGTCATGGCGAGACAGATCATGCCCTTGGCCTGCAGCATGAAGTTGATGATCTCAGGCGTAATCATCTCCGCCGCACAGATCAGGTCTCCCTCGTTCTCGCGATCCTCGTCATCCGCGACGACGATGACCTTGCCCTGACGCAGGTCCTCGATGGCTTGTGCAATGGTGCCGAATGGCATGATGACGCTAATTCCCCATGCTGCGGAACAGCCCGAGAGCCGTGCCGAGCGTCTGCGGTGACAGTGCTGCGCCGGATGACGGCAGCGCGTTGAGGTAGGGTGTGAACAGGTGCTGGACGAATTTGCCGATGACGTCGCATTCGAGGTGCACCTCGTCGCCACGCAGCCGGTCAACGAGCGTCGTGTGCCGCCAGGTGTACTCGATGATCGACAGGCCGAGCACACCGGGTTCGGGCAGGTCGTTCACCGTCAGGCTGATACCATCGACACAGACGGACCCCTGCGGCACCAGCAGCGCCGCCACGGCAGGCGGTACGCGCACGAGAATGATCCAGGCGTCGTCCTGCTTCCGCATCGACGTGATTTTACCCACGCCATCGACGTGCCCCTGCACCAGGTGACCGCCGAGCCGATCCATGGGACGCATGGCGCGCTCGAGATTTACGCGGCGGCCCTGTGTCCATGCCGCGAGTGCGGTGCGCTCGAGCGTCGTGACCACAGCGGCCACCGTGAACCAGTGCAGGCCATGCTCGCGCACCGTCAGGCACACGCCATCGAGCGCGATGCTTTCGCCGTCGAGCAGGTCGTCGTACCGGCACTGCACGCGGAACTCGCGGCCGGCGTCGGTGCGACTGACCTGCTCGATGACGCCGATGTCGTCAACGAGTCCGGTGAACACTTGAGGTAAGGTCGTAGATGGCCATGAGGTCGTCTCCCAGACGACGATGCGACACCAGACGGTGACGCGCGGCGTGTTCGACGGGGACGTGAGCGCCGGACTGCAGGGGGCGCAATGCATTGGCGCCCAATCGGACCGGAGCGGTGAAGATAACCAGCCGGTCCACCAGACCGGCGTCCAGCAGCGCATCCGCGAGCGCCGCACCGCCCTCGCAGTAGATCGAACCGATTCCCGTCGCGCGCAACATCAGCAGCTGCGCCTCCAGGCCATCAGCCAACATGACGTGAACGCCGGACGCCTCGAAAGCGCTCCGGCGGTGCGCCTCGAGGTGCGTGGCGACCAGCAGGACAGGCGTTTCCCGCGCCGTGCGCACGAGGTGCGAGTCGAGCGGCAGCCGACCGGTGCGGTCGAACACGATGCGTGCCGGCGTCGTGCGTGGCCGCGGCAGGGTGCGCGCCGTGAGTTGCGGATCGTCGGCGATGGCGGTGCCGACGCCGACTGCCACGCCAGCGTGCTCGGCGCGCTGTCGGTGCACCTCGCGCCGCGCGGCGGGGCCCGTGAGCCAGGTGGGCACACGACGCGAATCGGTGATTGCGCCATCCAGCGTCCGCGCGAGCTTCAGCGTCACGAAAGGACGATCGCTTGTGAACTGGTGATGAAAGGCGGGATTCTGGTCCAGCGCCGCCAGCGCCTCGATGCCGCCCAGCACCTCGATTCCGGCTGCCCGCAGCCGATCGGCACCGCCACGCATTGCGGGATTCGGATCGCTGGCGGCAAAGACCACGCGCCGCACGCCAGCGGCAACGATCGCATCGACGCAGGGCGGCGTGCGCCCGAATGCGTTGCAGGGTTCCAGCGAAACGAAAATGCTCGCACCTGCTGCCAGCACGCCCGCCGCGGATAGTGCCTGCACCTCGGCATGCGGGCCACCAGCGGGTTGCGTGCAGCCTTCACCCACGACCTGGCCGTCACGCACGACGACGGCGCCGACCATCGGGTTCGGCGCCGTCGTTCCGCGTCCGCGCAACGCGAGCGTCAGCGCGCGACGCATGAAGCGGCCGTCAGTCGTGCGTGCGCTCACCGCGGCACGTATCGCATGTGATCAGAAGCCCAGTCGCAGGCCGACGGAGCCGAAGAGACGCGGCGCGTTCAACGTGCCGTCGGTGAACGTGTTGTACGTGCTGACGCTGTCGCCGCCGAACGTGCTGCCGGCTTCCGCCGCAAGACGCACTTTCCGGATGTTCAGCGCGACGGAGCCATATGCCGCATTCCGCTTGACCTGCTGCGTGAGCACCAACGCGCCGGTGACGGGCGCGCCAAACGCCGGCGTGACGCGTGCGCGCAATTGCGAGAAGGTGCGATACCGATCCTGCCCGACGCCGCCGCCAATCTCGATGAAGCCGAGCCTCTTGGAGATGCCGAGTCGCAGGGCGTCGTTCCGGATGCTCAGGTCACCCAGCGTCAGGCTGTCGTCGGCGGTCGCCGCAAGCTGCGTGGATGGAATACCAGTCGAGAATGTGGCCGTAGGCAGCGAGCGCCGGAAATAGCTCACCGCCACTGCCGGCACCATCTGCCGATCGGCAAGCAGCCCGAGGCGCGCACCGTAGCCAAGCCTCAACGATCCATTGGTCGTGCGGACGCTGAAGTTCTCGATCGCGCGATTCGGGATATATGCGACGTTCGCGAGCACCTCGACCGAGAACAGCCGCTGCACACCGACGAAAAAGCCTGGAAAGACGCCGATGGCGACATCGAGTGCCGGCGCCGGCACCGGCACGCGTCCGGTCGGGATCGCGCTGCGCACGATACCCGTGGTGGATAGGCGCTGGTTGCGAAGCTGCGGCACACGACCGTCCACCGCGTTCACGCGCAAACCGATCGAAAACCCGCGCACCGCGTCGGAGGAGCCCAGCACCGGCCCGCCACCGGCCAGCGCGCCCTGCACCTGCGGTGCGAACATCGTGAAGATGTCCGTTCCCTTCTGGCATGCATCACGCAGCACGACCGGCTGCGCTGCACACTGCGTTGATTGGGCCGCGAGCGGCTGTGCGAGCGCGAGCGTGCTTGCGACGACGAATCCCACGTTACGGAAGCGCATGATCAGCTGCCGTGCGAAAGCATGTGCACCACCCCCGATCCAGGACGGATCGCACCGATGATCCACGACGGAATCGCGGCGGCTGCAGCCGCAGCCTGCACATCGGCGACATCGTCCGCGGCACACGCGATCACCATGCCGACGCCCATGTTGAACGTGCGGAACATCTCGCGTGCGCCGACCAGCGCGGCCGCCTGCAGCTGCACGAAGACATTCGGCACCGACCATGACGTGAGCTCGATGGCCGCATCGAGGTGCGACGGCAGCATGCGGTTCACGTTGCCCGGCAGGCCGCCACCGGTGATGTGCGCCATACCATGCACACGCCCAAGCACGGAGCGCAGCGCCGGCAGGTACGTGACATGCGGACGCAGAAGCACCTCGGCGACGGTTGCGCCATCCTCGGCCGGAAATGGATCGTGCACGCCGAGCTGCATCGCCTCGGCGACGATCTTGCGCGCCAGGGAATAGCCGTTCGTGTGCAGGCCCGCGCTGGCGAGAGCAACGAGCACGTCGCCATCACGCACGCGCTCCGCACCCAGCACACCGTCTTCCTCGACGATGCCCGTGATGAAGCCGGCAAGGTCGTAATCAGGTGGCGTGTACAGCCCCGGCATCTCGGCGGTCTCGCCACCCAGCAGCGCGCAAGCGTTCTCACGGCAGCCATGCGCGACGCCTGCGACGACACCTTCCACGACGGCAGGATCGAGCTTGCCGAATGCGACGTAATCAAGGAAGTAGAGCGGCACGGCTCCCATCACGAGGATGTCGTTGACACAGTGGTTGACGAGATCCCGACCCACGGAATCATGCACCCCGGCCTCGATCGCCACCTTCAGCTTCGTGCCCACACCGTCGGCACTCGACACGAGCACGGGCGCACGAAAGCCTGACGGCACACGGAACATGCCGCCAAATCCGCCGAAGCTCCCGCGCGCCCCTGGTGTCTGCGTCGATTCGACATGCGCCTTGATGCGACCCTTCGCGTCGTCGGCCTTGTCGAGATCGACGCCTGCGCTGCGGTAGTCCAGCGGTGTCGTCACGCGGGCAGCGGCGCCTCGAACGCCACCAGGCGATGGAACTCACGCACACGCGCCTCGATCTCGGGCCGCGTCAGCTCGATGGTGCGGTAGTTGGAGAACTTTTCGACCGCAAAGGATCCCATCGCGGATCCGTAAACCACGGCACGACGCATGTTCTCCTCGCTCAGGTCACCCGTGGACGCAAGCCAGCCAATGAAGCCACCAGCAAACGAGTCACCAGCGCCAGTCGGATCGAACACCGACTCCAGCGGGTAACCCGGTGCGAAGAACACCGACGTGCCGGTGAACAGGAAGGCGCCATGCTCACCCTTCTTGATGACGACATGCTTTGGACCGCGATCCATGATCCAGCGTGCCGCGCGCACGAGATTCGATTCCTCGGTGAGCTGTCGCGCCTCGGCGTCGTTGATCGTGATCAGGTCGACGTGATTCAACAGCTCGATCAGGTCCGGGCGACGACTCTCGATCCAGAAGTTCATCGTGTCACACGCGACGAGGCGCGGATTCGTGACCTGCTTCAACACGTCCAGCTGCAGGCGGGGATCGATGTTGCCGAGGAACACAAACGGTGAGCCGGCCAGCGCTGCGGGAATCTTCGGCCGGAAATGCGAGAACACGCCAAGGCGCGTCTCGAGCGTCTCGGCGGAGTTCAGGTCGTGGCGGTATCGCGCACGCCAGCGAAAACTTTCGCCCTCTGCGACTTCGACGCCACTCATGTCGACGCCCTTCGCCTTCAGCGGCTCGAGCTTTTCCATGGGATAGTCGGTGCCGATGACGCCGACCATGTGCACAGGCGCAAAGTGACAGGCAGCCGACGCAAACATGTTGGCGGACCCACCCAGCACTTCCTCGGCCTTGCCGAAGGGGGTCTCAACGGAATCAAGGGCGACGGAACCAACGACGAGCACGGACATGCGAGGAGTGTCTCGGAAGGAAGGTGTGCGCGCGAGCGCTACATCCGCTCGGGGGCCGACAGCCCCAGTACCGTCAGTGCGTTGCGAAGCACCACGCGGCTGGCGCCGGCGAGCACGAGTCGCGCCTGCATGATCGCAGGCGGCTCGTTCAGGACGTGATGCTTGTGATACCAGGTGTGCACCAGCGCGGCCGTCTTCTCCAGCCAGTTCGCCAACCGATGCGGCTCGAGCACCATGGCCGCGCCAGACAATGTGGCCGGAAAGTCGGCGAGGGCCTTGATCAACTCGCGCTCTTCCGGCTCGGAGAGCACGGAGAGATCGACGCCTGCGCCAGTGATGGAGGCAGCATCGATCTCACCGACCCGGAAGATGCCGCACAGGCGTGCATGCGCCATCTGGATGTAGTAGATCGGGTTTTCCTCCGACTGCGAACGCGCCAGATCCACGTCGAAGACCAACTGCGAGTCGCCCTTTCGCATCACGAAGAAATACCGCACTGCATCGCGGCCGACCTCTTCGATCAGGTCGCGCACCGTGACGTAACTGCCGGCACGCTTGGAAATCTTGACTTCCTCGCCGGCGCGCATCACCGTCACCATCTGGTGCAGCACGTATTCGGGGTATCCCTGCGGAATGCCGATGCCCAGCGCCTGCAAGCCAGCGCGCACCCGGGTGACCGTCGAGTGGTGGTCGGAGCCCTGCACGTTCACGGCGCGCCGGAAGCCGCGTTCCCACTTCGTGACGTGATACGCGACGTCCGGCACGAAGTACGTGTACTCCCCGCCCTTTTCCGCGGACCGCTTCATCACGCGATCCTGGTCGTCACCGAAGTCGGTGGTGCGCAGCCAGAGCGCGCCATCCTTTTCGTACGTGTGCCCGCTGTCGATGAGCGTCGCGACGGTGGTGTCCACCTTGCCGTCGGTGTAAAGCGAACTCTCGAGATAGTAGCAGTCGAACACCACACCGAACGCTTTGAGGTCCAGGTCCTGCTCGGCGCGTAGCGCGGCGACCGCAAAGCGGCGGATACCGTCGGTATCGGCGATCGCGACATCGCTGGCGTGATGCTCGCGATACGCCGCTGCGATCTCGCGGATGTACTCGCCGTGGTAGCCGTTCTCGGCAAACTCGACGTCGTGGCCAGCCTGCTGCTGCGCGCGGAGCTGGACACTTTTCTGCAGATTGTTGATCTGGCCGCCGCCATCGTTGTAGTAGAACTCGCGGCTGACGGCCCAACCAGTCCACTGCAGCATGGTACTGATGGCATCGCCGAGCGCAGCCTGCCGGCCATGCCCGACATGCAGCGGGCCTGTCGGATTGGCCGACACGAATTCGACGACCACCGGAGCGCCGGCCCCTGTATCCGACCGACCGTATGCGTCGCCGCGCCCGATGATCTCGGGCAGGATGCGCGTGAGCGATCCGGTGTCGATCCGGAAGTTGATGAAGCCGGGACCGGCGATTTCCGCCGCGCTGATGCCGACAGCGTCCAGCTGCATGGCGGCGATCAGCTTCGAGGCGACATCGCGCGGCGACTGCTTGAGCGGGCGCGCCAGCAGCATGGCGGCGTTGGTCGACCACTCGCCAAACTCGGGATCGCGCGGCCGTTCAAGGACTGCCGCAAAATCCTCAGGTGCACCGAGCGTGACCGCGGCCCGGCCGATTTCGGCTCGCAGCGCGTCCGGCGAAGTCACGAGCCGGCCGGCCCATTGCTTGAGGTCTTCGGTTCGGCCTTTGGCGCAGGTGCAGCCTTCGCCTCGCCAGACGAAGAGCCTCCGGAAGCCGACTTCGATCCCGAGTCACTCTTTGAACTGCCCGAGTCCGACTTCGGCGCAGACGAATCGGGCTTCGCGCCACCGGACTCCGACGGCGTACTCGTGGCATTTGAAGCGCCCTTGTTCGCCTCACCCTGTGTGCGGTGCGCGTTGCGTCCGTAATCGGTGAGGTAAAATCCGGATCCCTTGAACAGGAGACCGGCACCACCCGAGATGATGCGGACGGCCGAACCCTCACCGGATGGGTTGGGGATCTCGTTCGGGACTTCAGAGATCTTGAAAATCTTCTCGATGATCGTACCGTCGGGAAGACGAAACTCGTACGTCGGCATGATTCCGGCACCTATGGGAGACGACAACCTTTCAAGTTAGCCGGACGAAGGAGGGCATTCAACAGCAAGCCCCTCCATTCGCAGTGCCGCGCGCACGAATCACCGCGCTCGCGTGTACACAACGAGACCCTTGACGGGCGCGGCACCGCGTTGCGACGCCGATGTCGCGCGAAACGAGGCCGGCGCGCGCACGACCAGGACCATTCACCCGCATTCCCTGAGAGTCATGACCGTTTCCAAGACGAACGAACTCGACGCCGTTTCAATCGGCACGCCTGTCGCCACACAGCTTGCCAGCTTCGGCGCCGGCTGCTTCTGGGGCGTCGAGCAGATCCTCTCGCGCCTGCCTGGCGTGACGGGGACCGCTGTAGGCTACATGGGTGGCACCGTGGCAAAGCCGACATACGAGCAGGTTTGCCGGGGCACGACGGAACATGCCGAAGTCGTGCAGGTCAGCTTCGATCCGGAGCGAATTTCCTACGAAGCGCTGATCGACGTGTTCTGGCACCTGCACGATCCGACGGAGGTGAACCGGCAGGGTCCCGACGTGGGTCGGCAATACCGCAGCATGGTCTTCACGCATGACGAGGCGCAGGCCACGATTGCCAATGCGACGCGCGACGCCATCGATGCAAGCGGCACGCTTCGCCGGAAGGTCGCGACCGAGATCGTGCCCGCGACCACGTTCTGGAAGGGCGAGGTGTACCATCAGCAGTATTTCGACCGTCGCGGCGTGGACGGCTGCCACTTGTACCCGGCCTGGTGATCGGCCGGCGATTCCCTCGTGAGCAGTCGTACGGGCGGGCCTGCGCCTGAACGACTGCCCTCCTTGCAGTGCCTCACCTCACCTGCAGGCCTTCAGGTGAATCACTTCGGCCGATAGCCGCCCCAGACGGCGGCAAACGTGTCGGAAATCTCGCCGACACTGGCGCGCGCGCGAACCGCGTCGATAATGAGCGGCATCAGTGGCACGCGCGCGCGGTCTGCCTGCTCCGCCACATACAGTGCCGCTGCCTCGCGAATGGCATTCAATGCGCCTGTCAGCACCTGCCCGTCGCGCGCGGCCTTGACTCGCGTCAGCTGCGCCACCTGCCCGCGCTCGAGCGCAGAAAAATCGGGTGCCGCAATGACCGGCGGATCCTGGCCGTCGCTGAAACGGTTCACGCCGACGATGACAGTGTCGCCCGCCTCCACACGGAGCTGATACTCATATGCCGAGCGCGCGATCTCGTCCTGGAAGAATCCCTTCTCGATGGCGCTCGCACTGCCGCCGAGTGCCTCGACCTGTTCCATGAGCGCCAACGCACGTAATTCGAGCTCGGACGTGAGCGCCTCCACGTAATAGCTGCCAGCCAGCGGATCCACCGTCTGTGCGACACCGCTCTCGAAAGCCACGATCTGCTGCGTGCGCAGGGCGAGCGTGGCCGACTCCGCCGTCGGCAGGGCGAGCGCCTCATCGTAGCCGTTGGTGTGCAGCGACTGCGTGCCACCCAGCGCGGCCGCGAGAGCCTGCACGGTGACGCGCACCACGTTGTTCAGCGGCTGCTGCGCGGTGAGCGTGACGCCGCCGGTCTGCGTGTGAAAGCGAAGGCGGCAACTTGCATCGGATGCGCCGAAGCGCTCGCGCATGAGGTGCGCGTAGATGCGACGCGCCGCACGAAACTTCGCGACTTCCTCGAACAGGTCGTTGTGACAGGCGAAGAAAAACGACAGCCGCGGTGCGAACTCGTCGACCGCGAGCCCCGCCGCGATGGCGCGCTGCACGTACTCGATCGTGTTTGCGAACGTGAACGCCAGCTCCTGTACGGCGGTTGCGCCCGCCTCGCGGATGTGGTAGCCGCTGATGGAGATGGGATTCCAGTTTGGCACCTCCGTCGCGCAGAAACGGAACGTCTCGGCCACCAGCGCAAGCGAGGGTACCGGCGGATAGACGTACGTGCCGCGGGCGATGTATTCCTTGAGAATGTCGTTCTGGATCGTGCCGCTGAGCGACGAGCGGCTGATGCCCCGCTCCTCGGCGACGACGATGTACATCGCCAGCAGCGTGCTGCCCGTGGCGTTGATGGTCATCGACGTCGAGACCTTGTCGAGCGGAATGCCGTCGAAGAGCGTGTGCATGTCTTCCACGGTGTCGATCGCGACGCCAACACGACCCACTTCGCCAAGTGCTCGCGGCGCATCGGAATCGATACCCATCTGGGTGGGCAGATCGAATGCGACGGAGAGGCCCGTCTGCCCGGCCTCGAGCAGCATCTTGTAGCGCGTGTTGGACTCGGCGGCAGTGCCGAAACCAGCATACTGCCGCATGGTCCACAGGCGACCGCGATACATGCTGGGCTGCACGCCACGGGTGTACGGAAATTGTCCCGGCTCGCCGAGGGCCGCGCGTCCCTCGTCTTCGGCACGATACACCGGCTTGATCTCGAGCCCGGACGGCGACGTCTTCACATCGGCCGTACGAGCCTTCGATGGCACAGCACTCACGCAATGACCTCGACAGGCATGAGCATCTCGATCGCCGTCATCACGTCGCCCTTGCTTCCAAGATAGAGCGGCGTGCGCTGGTGCAATTCAGTCGGCTGCACATCAAGAATGCGGATGCGACCGTCGGAACCTGCACCGCCGGCCTGCTCGCAGATGAACGCCAGCGGATTCGCCTCGTACAGCAGACGCAGTTTGCCACGCGGTGACATGCTGTTGGCCGGATACACGAACACGCCGCCGGCGAGCAGGTTGCGATGGAAGTCCGCGACGAGCGAGCCGACATAGCGCACGTTGTGCGCCTGCTGCACGCCGTCCAAGCCGCGATATCGGCGCATCAGCGCCTTCACCTGCTCGTCCCAGTACTGCTCGTACGAGTCGTTGACCGACAGGAACTTGCCCTTGTGCGGCGTACGGATGTTCGGGTGCGAGAGCAGGAACTCACCGATTGACGGATCGAGCGTGAAGCCGTGCACACCTTGACCGGTGGTGTAGACCATCATCGTGCTGGAGCCGTAGATGATGTAGCCTGCGGCCACCTGGCGACGACCCGGCTGGAGGAAATCCTCGAGCTCACCGGCGCGACCGTTGGTGATCTTCCGCACCACGGAGAAGATCGTGCCGACGGGCACATTCACGTCGATGTTGCTGGAGCCGTCGAGCGGATCGAACATCAGGCAGTACTTGCCCGTGCGGAAACGGTCGGGGATCGGGATGATGTCCGGCTCCTCCTCCGACGCCATGGCGCAGAGGCGTCCGCCGTGATCCATCGCCTTGATCATGATGTCGTTCGAGAGCACATCGAGCTTCTGTTGCGTCTCACCCTGCACGTTCTCGTTCTCGGTGGCGCCGATGATGTCGACGAGGCCCGCCATGCGGACCTTGTTCGAGATCATCTTCGCGGCAAGCGCGATGTCGTAGAGAATGCCTGAGAGTTCACCGCTCGCCTCGGGATAGAGGCGCTCCTGCTCGATGATGAACCGCTCGATGGTGACGACAGAAACGGGGGTGTGGTTGACCACGTTCACGCGCCCGGAGTTGAGATGGATGGCCGATGACGATCGAAGCGCTTGGCAGCCCAGGCGTTCGCATCCGCTTCGAAGCGGTTGCTCGCGTACCCGCGCGTCAGCGATTCCCAGAGGTACAGGACCGGAAATGCCGCCGAGCTCGTGAACTGCTCGACGTGACGGTGCTCGTGCAACAGTAACGACGGGTCCCACGCTGCGCCGGGCGCGAGAAACACGGTCCGCCAGAGCGTGATCCCCTGCACCGTCGCGGTGCCCAGGCACCAGCCGCCAATGCATGGCGGCAGGCCGCCGCGGCGCCAGCGGACTGACGTCAGTTCCGGCCACCGCTCCGCCAGATCCGCAGGCAGCATGACGCTTTCCCCGATCAGGGGCTGTACGAGCCGGAGACGGATCCAATTGCCGAGGCGGGTGACGGCAGACTCCATTGGCGCGCGGCAGTGCTGATGGTGATGCGTCGACCGTCGGTACGGATCACGGCCGTGCCGACCCTGTCGGTCCGCACGACCGTAATCTGTCGCAGTGCAAGCGCCTGCATCACCTCCGGCGACGGGTGACCGTACTGGTTCCGCCGCCCGACGGAGATGAGGGCGAGCTTCGGCGCGACCGCGTCGAGGAAGGCGGCGCCCGAGCTGGTTCTGCTGCCGTGATGCGCGAGTTTAAGTACATCGGCGCGCAGCCACTCGACGGGCGTGTGTTGCAGCAGCCACTCCTCTTCCGGCAGCTCGGCGTCGCCGGTGAACAACATGGCGGCGCTGCCGTATTCGACGCGCACGACCGTGCTCGCGAGGTTCGCGTCACCGAGGCCCGCGGTCCACGTGGAATCCGGCGCGAGGAACCGCAGCCGTACGCCGTCGACATCAAGTGTTTCCCCCGGATGCACGCGACTCCAGGCCACCGCGTGCACGGCGGCACTTTCGAGCGACGCCCGGTATGCCTCCGTACCTCCGGCAAACGCGCCGTCGATGTATCGCCGGGGGCGCAGTGCGCCAATCAACGCCGGCGCACCACCAACATGGTCGAGATGCGGATGCGAGAGGATGAAAGCGTCGACGGGTCCGCCGAGGGTCCGGAGATATGGCAGGATGGTGCGCCGTCCATGATCGATGCCGGGTGGTCCGCCACCGGCGTCGATCACGATCCAGCGTCCGTGTGGGGTGCGGAGCGCCATGGCATCGCCCTGGCCCACGTCCAGCAGGTGCAGCTCGAGCAGTCCTGACCCGCGCGAGGGCAGCAGGTCGTGCCAGACCAGCGCGACGCCGCACAGCGCGGCAACCATGAGTGGCGGCCCGGATTCGCGCTGCACCATTGCCACCAGCAGCGCGGCCACGGCCGCACCGGCCAGCAGCGATGCGTTCAGCGACGGCGAGAGTTCAAGAGCGGCCCATGCCGGTTTTGCCGCGGCGGACGCAATACCGTCCAGCACCGACAGTGCCGGGTGCGCCGCGCCGGCGATGAACCGTGCGAGGGTGAGGCTTGGCGCGCAGACGAGTGCGAGGAAGAGCGTCGGTTGCAGCAGCGCCACCAATGGTGCCGCCAGCAGGTTCGCGATTGGCGCCACGAGACTGACGGTGCCGAAGTACCATGCGATCACTGGCGCCGAGGCCGCGCTGGCGATGATGCTGGCCGTAAACTCGCGGCGCAGTCCATGGCGCCACCCGCCGCCTTTCCATCGCAGTCGTTTCACGAGTCTGCCGCTCGCGGCCAGCGACACGACGCCAAGTACCGAGAGCTGCCAGCCGAGGTCGTGCGGTGCGGCAGGGTCGACGATCACGGGCAGCAGTGCGCCGAGGGTGAGCACCGACCATTCCGACGCCGGCCGCTGTCGCAGCCGGGCCACGAGGACACTGCCGAACATGACGCCGGCGCGAACTGCGGGTGGCGGCAACCCCAATATGACGACGTAGATGGCCGTCACGCCCAGTGCGAGCAACGTGGCGTGACGCGGCGACAGTCGCATGGCGCTGCCCAGCAAGAGCAATGCGGCGGCGATGATCGCGACGTGCACGCCGGAGACGGAGAGCAGGTGCACGAGGCCCGCGCGCGACCAGCGGCGACGCATGTCCGGCGCGATCAGGTGCATGTCCGCGAGCAGCAGCGCGCGGGCTATCGGGGCATCGATCGTGAACACCGAGTCCACGCGTCTGACACCTGCTGCGCGCAGCGCCGGCCGAAGCGCGGTGCGATGCATCGGCTGCGCGTCAGTCGCGGTGAGCCGCAGCCCGCGTTCATCGGGTTCGGCGCGACCAGCCGTGCGATACCACTCACCGCCGGCGATCTCGGACCGCGCGCGCAGCATGCCTGTGGCCTGGCACTGCTCACGGCTCGTGCGCAACAGAACCGGGCCCGACTCGCCCGCGTGCAGATCGTAGTCGGCGACGAACTCCGTGCTGAGACCGCGGGCGATGACGGCCTCGCAGTGTGCCTCGTGCCAGCGTGCCGCGGTTGCTCTGACAGCGGCGGCGCCACCGAAGGTCAGCGCCGCGACTGCCGCGAGCCAGCCATGTCGGCGCAGCCGCAGCGCGATCACCGCGCAGGCGCACCCGGTGGCGGCGGCGAACGGTGCCGAGGCACCGGCGCCGGCGGCTGACCCGAGAATGAAGCAGAGAAGAATCCAGGAAGTGGCGGGCATGCCGCCATGTGTGCGATCACGTCGCGGCAGCAGCAACTCGAATCCGCGCCAATCGCATCATGTCAGCGCAATGCGGTGGCTCGCAACGCATTCCTGGCGCTGCCAGTGCGACTCCTGCCAGTGCGACTCCTGCCAGTGCGACTCCTGCGGATGCCTCGCACGAGCTCGGCGGGGCGCCTCGGAACTTGCGGCGCCGCCGCGAGCCTCAGCCGGCCAGCGGCAGCGCCATCCGGTTCGCCACAGGCGCGCCGGTAAAGGTGTGGCCGGTGGTGCCGGTGATCTCGACGTGCATGTACGAGCCGATCAGCGATTTGTCGCCGGGCACGAGGATCGTGCGGTAATCGCGGGTGCGTCCCTGCAGCAGCTCGCCGCGCTTTGCCGGCTTCTCGATCAGGATCTCGTGACGGGTGCCGAGCAACCCGAAGTTCACGTCGCGGCTCATGGCGCGCACCGTGTCCACCAGGCGCTGCAGCCGCTCACCCGCCACATCGTCAGGCACCATCTCGCTTTCCGGCATGCGCGTGGCGGGAGTCCCCTCGCGCGCGGAGAACTTGAACGTGAACGCATCCATGAACCCGATCTCGCGACAGGCGCTGAGCGTCTCCGCAAAATCATCTTCGGTCTCACCCGGGAATCCGACGATGATGTCGGTGGTGAGCACGAGCTTCGGGATCGCCGCACGCAGACGCGCGACGCACTCCATGAAGCCATCACGCGTGTAGCGGCGCAGCATGCGCTTGAGCGTCCGCGTGGATCCGCTCTGCATGGGCAGGTGCACATGCTCGCACACGGTCGGCGTCTCGGCCATCGCCGCAATCACGCGATCGCTGAAGTCGTTCGGATGCGGACTGGTGTAGCGCAGTCGGCGGATGCCCGGCACGGTGCCGACGGCGCGCAGCAGGTCGGCGAAATCGTGCGTACCGTCGAAGTAGCTGTTCACGGTCTGTCCGAGCAGCACGACCTCCGTCATGCCGTCGGCGACCACCTGCTGCGTCTCGCGCACGACATCAGCCAGCTTTCGACTGCGCTCACTGCCGCGCGTCGTCGGCACGATGCAGTAGGTGCACTTGTAGTCGCAGCCGCGCTGCACGGGAATCCACGCCTTCACGCTGTCGAACCGACGCGGCGTGAAGTCCTCGTAATGCTCCTCGAGGTCGAACCTCGTCGCCGCGACGCGCACGCCGCGACGCGCACCATCCACCAGCGATGGCAATTCGCGGTAGCCATCAGGCCCGATGACGAGCGAGACGTGCTTTGCCTGCTCCAGGAGGCGAGGACCAAGTCGCTGCGCCATGCAGCCCGTCACGCCGATCACGCTGTCCGGCTTCATGTGTCGCTTCAGTTCACCCAGCCGGCCGATCACGCGCTGCTCCGCATGGTCGCGGATCGCGCAGGTGTTCAGCAGGATGACGTCGGCACCGTCCGGCACGTCGACTGCGTCATAGCCGGCAGATGTCAGCTTACCGAGCATCAACTCGGTGTCGCTGACATTCATCTGGCAGCCGTACGTTTCGATGAAGACGGTGGGACGCGGCAGCATTGGGCAGTTCAGGCAGTCGGGAGGGCAAGCACACCGCGACGCAGCTCGGAGCGTGCCAGCGTCGCGCGGAATCGCGTACCGCGCGCAGGCGCTGGCGTCGGCAGGTCCACTGCAAGGTAGTCTTCCGTGAGACCGTCCCGATGCCCGTCCTCGTGACCGATCACGATCACATCGGCCATTCCGCCGACACGGCCGTTCGCGTACGCTGCCGCCTTGGCCGCCCCCAGCGCACGAAGCTCGGCGGCCCGATCACGCCGCACGATATCCGGGACATCGTCCCGAAGCCGCACTGCGGCGGTGCCGGGTCGTGGCGAATACGGAAACACATGGACACCGGTGAACGGCAGCTCGGCGACGAGCGCGCATGTCGCCGCATGATCGGCCGCCGTCTCTCCCGGGAACCCGGTGATCAGGTCGACGCCGAGTCCGAAGATGCTGCGCCCGGCGACCAGCGCGATGATCGCGTCGCGATAGGTCGCCGCGCTGTACCAGTGCCGACCCATCCGGCGCAGCACCGCATCGCTCCCGGACTGCAACGGCGCGTGCAGATGGGGCGCCACACGCCGCGCGTCGCCACTCAGCAGCTCCGCGAGCTGCACGTCGACCTCGGTCGCCTCGACGCTGGACAGGCGGAAGCGGACATCGCCGACGCGCGCGACGAGCGTCGCGAGCAGATGACCGAGCGTCGTGCCCATGTCGGCGCCGTACGTGCCGATGTGAATGCCGGTGAGCACGATCTCGGCATGATGCTGCGCGAGCTCCGCCGCCTCGGCCACCAAACTTTCGATGGATCGCGAGCGGTTGGCGCCACGCGCGAGTGTCGTTGCGCAGAAGGTGCAGTGTTCGTCGCACCCATCCTGAATGCGCAGCAGCCCACGTGTACCGCGTTGCGCGGTCATCCCGACGGCGGCGCTGTCGGCAGGAAGTCCAATGGCCGTTGCGATCGACACCAGGTCGGCACCGCCGATCACGTTCCTCACCGACGGCAGCGCGGCAATCTGCTCGGGAGACCGCGCGGCGGCGCAACCCATCACGATGCTGCGCACCTCTGGTCGCTGACGGGCCGCACGGCGCACCTGCTGGCGAAGGTCCGCCTCGGCTGCACTGGTGACGGCGCAGCTGTTGAATACCGCGACATCGGCCTGCTCGACACGGTCGACGACCTGACCGCCACCGGCCACGATCATTGCGGCCACGGCTTCGGAATCGTACTGGTTCGCGCGACAGCCGAACGTTTGGAGGAACACGCGAACCGTCATTTCGTCAGGTCCGCAGACGGAATCCGAACGAATAGATGAAGCCACGCTCTTTGACGTCAGGCAGTGACGACACTTTGCGCGTCGCGCGTTCGACTCCGACATCGACCTGCGCGCGACCGAAACCAAGTGGAAAGCCGAAACCGCCGCCGAGCAGGTCTTCCGTCGGCTGCACGCCTGCGACACCGTACGGCAGGTCGCGGCGGCGCGCGCCGATGCGCACGAGCATCTGACCGCCGCGAATCTTCGGACCCGGCAGCTCCGCACCCACACCGTACTCCTGCGTATCGAACACGCCATTCGACTCGGCGCCCAGTTCCTTCATGGATGACCAGCCTTCCCAGTTGTAACGCGCCGTGAGGTTTGAGCGTGCAACCTCCCAGCGTGCGGCGATACCCGCACGGCTCGGCGCGTCGGCCCGGCGACTCGTCGAGTCGTTGAGCTCTGCACGCAGTCCGAATCCAAGGCGCGCTGAGCCGGCGACACTGAAATTCTTCGTCGGTGCGATATCGACGCCGACCGAGAGTGCCGTGCCGGCGAACGTCGCGGTGCTGTTCTCCGTGATCGAAGCGTACGTGACGGTGTCGAAGCGCGCGCCGGTGTCGGGCGCGATGCTGCGGACATTCCGCACGCGGTTCTCGCCGGTGAGCACATGCAGCGCCGTTCCGGCACGCAACCAGGACGTCACCTGCATCGCAGCGCCGAATCGCACGTCATTCAGCGCGCCGCGAGCCGTCGTGGCCGTGCTGGTCGTCACGGAGTCGCGACGGATGAGCTGACGCGCGCTGAGTTGCGTGCTGTAGTTGCGCTCGAGCAGCGTAGAACTCGAGATGCCGAAGCTGTACTTCTGGCCTGCAGGCAGGCCGATCGCAAAGACCGGGAATCGAGACACGGTCGTCGTGACGGCGGTCCCGTCGATCGTCGTCGTGCGGCGCTCGGGTGCGTACTGGATGTAGGCGCCAGCAACACCCCAGTTCATCAGTGCCGCCGGGTTGAGCGGCGCGGCCTGATCGAACTCCGCGAGCCCGCCGCCGGACGTTGCCGCACGCACCGTGAGCTGGCCCGGGGGATAGCCGTAGCCCTGCAGTCCGATAGCGCCCTGCGCACGCAACGTGCTGGACACCAGCACGAACAGCGTCGTAAGCACGTGTCGAATCCGGACACCGGTCATGGAATTGCTCCCTTGCGTGGCGTTGTGTACGTCACGCGAAGGCGCGGACGGAGCGCTGGATTGCTGTTGCGTCGCGAGTAGAACGCGGGACGCTGTTCCTGGAATGTCTCACCTTCGGAGTACAGCACGAGATTCGTGGCGCGCGCGCTGTCCTGCGTGATCCAGAGCCGCAACACCTCGCCGACGTCGAAGGACTTCACGCCGCTGTCGGCTGGCACGATGCGCAGCGAGGGCAACAGCACACCTTCGATGGTAGGATCGAGGAACTCGACGATGCGTCGCGGATCGGTGCCGAGTGCCGGACCGGCGATGGCCGCGCGCAATCGCATGCGCACACCGTCGGTCGCACCCGGTACTGCACGTTGCGGACGCTGCACCATATCGAGCGATGCACGCACGACAGTGATCGATGCGAGAAATGCGCGCGGGATCTTCACGCGAAGCAGACTCCGCACACCGACAATGCCGCCCGCCTCGATCGAACCGTCGTTGAGTGGCGTCGTGCGATCCTGCAGCACGAGCGTCTGGGCGCGAAACCGTTCCGGCGACGGTACCGTGAGGTTCGCCTGCGTCGACACGAGCCACGCCTTGATCGCAGTGTCGGGTGACGGGTCGTACGTGAGCCGCGGTACGAGGCCTTCCGAATTTACGCTCGGCGCCACAAAGCGCAGCGCCGCAGACGCCGGCGAGGTGACCTGCACACCAATGCGAAGCCGACGCGCCGACCGCACGAACCGCAGCATCACGGTGTCCGGGATCGCCACGCCGAATGACCTGCTCGTCGCGGCAGACCCGAATCCGGTAATCGTGTCGGCGAGCACTTCTGCCCGGGTGAACGTGCGCCTGGCAATCAGTCGCGACGGAATGAAGCGCGCCGCAAGCGACCGTGGCACCGTGTCGTTGCCGGCGTTCGTGTCGTCCACATCGTAGAGTGAGACGGTGGTCGTACCGACGCGCGGAATCGACGAGCGCGCCGTGTCGAGCACCAGCAACAGCTTGCTGTCGCGGAGCGAAGTGATCAACGTCGTGTCGGTTGCCGAGACGATGCGCGGCAACGTGTCGAAACGCAGAACCTGGCGGATGTCCGCCGAGTCCGGGCGGTTCACGACCGGCACGAAGGTCTCATACAGGTAGCCAAAACCATTCGACGTGGCGAGGCCCGGCGCAGGCCAGCGCTCACCAACGCCAGTAAAGCCGCCGAATGCGGAGTCGGACTGCACGATGTCGAGCGTGGTGTCCTTGAAGACCAGCGCGTTGTCCGTGCAGAGCGTGGGACAGTTGGCAGAGGTGTCGAGGCGTTCCGAACACGCCGCCACGAGAACGATCGCGGCGAGCGGCAGGCAGCGGGAAAACTGACGAGGAGACACGGAAACGGTTTGGAGTGAGGCGAGTGATGGCCGTTAGGACACGGCCATCAGGTTCGCCGCGAAGGCAGCGGGAAGCAGTGCGTCGAGCCGCCAGGTCTGGCGGGCCCCGCTGGTCGTGATGCTCGTGACCTCGAGCAGCGGGGCGAATTCATGCAGCACCTGTCGGCAGATACCACAGGGTGGAGTCGGGACAGCCGCCTCGGTGCAGACGACGATTGCCGTGAATACGCACACGCCATCGGAGACGGCACGCGAGATCGCAGTACGCTCGGCACAGATGCCTGCCGGGTAGCTCGCATTCTCGACATTCGCGCCGCTGTGCACCGAGCCGTCGGCGGCGAGCAGTGCTGCACCGACACGGAATTTCGAATACGGCGCATAGGCGCGTGTCATTGCGGCTTCGGCCTCGCGCTCGAGCTGGGACAGCTGCGTGGTCGTCATGATCATGGTCATCGTGCGCTGATCTGGCTGAGGAAACTCGTGCCGCACCCGCGCCATGACAGCTCGAAAACCTCGGCGACCGTCGCACCGACGTCGGCGAAGGTGTCGCGCGGCGGCAGCACCCCCGGCGTCACCGTGCGGCCGGCAACGAGCAGCGGAACGCGTTCGCGCGCATGATCGGTGGACGGCGTCGTGGGATCGTTTCCGTGATCGGCAGTGATGAACAACAGATCGTCGGGGCGCATGGCATGCAGCAGTGCGGGCAGCGCCGCGTCGAACTGTGCCAGCGCGCCGGCGAATCCATGCACATCGTTCCGATGTCCGAACTGCTGATCGAAGTCGATCAGGTTCGCAAACAGGAACCCTTCGTGCGACGAGTGGAGCCACTCCGTGATCAGCTGGATGCCAGCGGCGTTGTTCGAGGTGTGCACCGATGTGATCGCGCGTGACGCGAACAGGTCATCGACCTTGCCGACCCCTGACCGCGGCACACCCGCAGTTTGCAACGCATCGAGAAGCGTCTCGCTCACGGGGGGCAGCGAGTAGTCACGGCGATTGGCCGTCCGCTGCCAGGCCCCGCTCGTGCCGGTGAACGGCCGCGCGATCACGCGCGCGACATTGCCCGTCCCCACCAGCAGCTCGCGCGCGATCTCGCAGGCACGATACAACTCGGTGAGCGGCACGACCGACTCGTGCGCCGCCACCTGGAAAACCGAGTCCGCCGACGTGTAGACGATCCACGCACCCGTGGCGACATGCTCGTTTGCAAGAGCATCGAGGATCGCGGTGCCGCTCGAGACGCAGTTGCCGATGACGGCATGTCCCGTCGCCGCGCTGAATGCATCGAGCAGCGCTGCGGGGAAACCGGAAGGAAAGGTCGGAAACGGTGCATCGAGCACGATGCCCGCAATTTCCCAGTGCCCCGTGATGGAATCCTTGCCGGCGCTGCGCGGCTCCAAAACCATCACGGCACCGGCAGGCTCGGCGACGGCCGCGACTCCGCGCAACGTGCCGACATGCCCCAGACCGAGTCGCTCCATGTTCGGCAGCGCCGTGCTCACCTGCCCCAGCACATGGCCGAGCGTGTTGCTGCCCACGTCACCGTAGGCCGCGGCGTCAGCGGCCTCGCCACATCCCACGCCATCGAGCACGATCACCGCAACACGACGACTCACGCGGCGGTCCCTCGCGCACGCGACACGTCAGCGCCGGCGTACGCCCGCGCAACGCGCGAACGCAAAGCCGTGAGCACCTCGTACGGAGACCGCTGCGCGTGCGACGCCACGGCGGCGATGCTCGAACCGGCATCACCGCCGATGAGCGTCACACAATCGCCGACCTGGCATGGCACATCGGTCACGTCGCACATCGTCATGTCCATGGTGACGATGCCCACCACCGGCACCTGCCGATCGTGCACCATCGCCGTCGCCCCGTTGCCCGCCCCGCGCGGATATCCGTCGGCATACCCGAGCGCGACGGTCGCGATCCGCCGCTCGCCGGTCGCCCGCCACGTGGCACCGTAACTCACGGTGTCGCCCGCGCTCACCCGTCGCAGCTCCACCACCGGACCGGCCAACGTCACCACGCCGCGCGGTACCCATGCGGCCGGACCCACCGCGACACCGTACAGCGCGATGCCGGGGCGCGCGCAGTCATATCGCGATTCGACGCGTTGCAGCAGTGCCGCGCTGTTCTCGGCATGGATGGAGGCGGGGCGCGTCGCAAAACCGGCGAGCACCTGCTCAAAACGCGACTCCTGCACGGCGATCGAGTCCGGGTCGCTGTCCGGCGAGTGAAAGTGCGTAAAAATCCCTGCTGGCTGACCACCGGCGGCAAGAACGTCGCGCAGCTCGCCAGCGTCCCGCCAATCGACGCCGTTGCGCTGCATGCCCGTGTCGATGGGCAGCTGCCAGTTGCCACCAGTGGACGTCCACGCGGCGACATGCGACGGATTCGAGAGGCAGAGTGTGAGATCGGCGACGCGTGCCGCGGGGAAATCGTGGGGCAGCACCGGAGTGAACACGACAATCGCATCTGCGATGCCGGCAGTACGAAGCTCGCACCCTTCGAGCACGGAGGCCACACCGAAGGCGACAGGCGACTCGCCGGCCAGTGCCCGAGCCACCGGAACGGCACCAAGTCCGTACGCATCTCCTTTCACCATTGGCAGGAGCGGGACCGCTGCGCGACGCGACAGCAGGCGATAATTCTCCCGCACCGCGGCGAGATCCACGGTGAGCATGGCGCTCATGGCGCGGGCGTCGGCGGGAATGGCGGTCACAGCCAAGCAAGTTACCGGGAGCGGTCCTAACGATGCAAGCGAAAGCCAGTCTTGAGGATACCCTCGCACTGATGCGAGATCTGCGTGCCCGCTGCAGCTGGGATGCGGCGCAGACACACCAGTCGCTCCGCCCCTACCTGATCGAGGAGGCACACGAAGTCGACGACGCCCTGCGCGCGGGCAACGACGGCGCGCTGCGCGACGAGCTCGGCGACCTGCTGCTGCAGGTGCTTTTTCACAGCGTCATCGCGGAGGAACGGGGGGCGTTCGACCTGCGCGACGTGGCGGGTGCACTGATCGCGAAGATGAAGAAGCGACACCCGCACCTGTACGAGGGCGGCGAGGCGATTCCGTGGGAGCGCCAGAAGGCGACGATGCGTGATTCGCTCGCCGATGGACTGCCGATCGACCTCCCGGGGCTCCACCGCGCGCACCGGCTGCAGGATCGCGCCGCGGGCGTGGGCTTCGACTGGGATGACGTTGCGGGCCCACTCGCCAAGGTGCGCGAGGAGATCGACGAGGTGACGGTGGAGCTCGAGACGCCACACACCGATCCCGCCACGGCGAAGGATCGGCTGGAGGGCGAACTGGGCGACCTGCTGTTCGCGGTCGTCAACCTCTGCCGCAAGGCCGAGGTGCATGCCGCCGTGGCGCTGGATCGTGCCAACATCAAGTTCGTGCGGCGGTTCACCGCGGTCGAGCGGCTGGCGGCGGAACGCGGCGTCCACGTGGGCTCGGCGACGCTGGCGGAGCTCGACCTGCTCTGGGACGACGTGAAGCGCGCCGGCGGATGACGAGCCCGAACACCGTGTCGCCGCCCCGATCGCTCACCACGATGCAACCGTTCTTTCGCGAGCTCTCCGTGAATCGCGAAACGGCAATCGCCTTGCTGGAGGGCTTGACGAGTGCACAGCTGGCTTGGCGGCCCGCCCCGGAGCGCTGGGGAATGGCGGACATCTGCGCGCACCTCGCGCTCATGATGGATCGCTACCTGCCACCAATCGACGAGAGCATCCGGCGCGGACACGCCGACGCGGCGTACAGCGACCGGCCGTTTTACGGCAGTGTCGTGAGCCGACTGCTGGTCTGGTCGATGGAGCCGCCAGTGCGCGTGCGGCTGCGAACGCCGAAAGGAATGCAGCCGCGACATGTCATCGATGCGGAGCAGGCGCTGCAGCTGTACCACACGTCACAGAATGCATTCGAACTCCGGCTCGAGCGCGCGGCAGGGCTTGACCTTGCACACGTGCGCGTATGCCATCCGCTGTTCAGCCCCGCGCGTCTCGCGCTGGGGACCGTGCTCGCGATTCTGCTGGCACACGAACGCCGCCACCTGTGGCAGGCAACGGCGGTGCGAAACGATGCCGCGTTTCCCTTACGGTCCTGACCTGTATTGGCAGACCCGCGAGCAGCAC
>ENA-OFCF01000039-OFCF01000039.1-metagenomes-genome-assembly--contig:-NODE-39-length-65344-cov-4.752516_pt1 | contig 65344 bp, 58 predicted proteins | sample MGYA00153387_OFCF01 | MGnify analysis MGYA00153387 | reverse complement strand
CTGGCTTCACGGCGGAATGCTCCAGATCAACTCCGAGAAGATGAGCAAGTCGCTGGGCAACTTCACGCTGCTGACAGACGTCATGGGGAGCTACGACACCGCGATCATCAGGCTGCTCATGCTGCAGACCCACTACCGCAGCTCGCTGGACTTCTCGGACACCCGTCTTGAGGAGACCACGCACGCGTACGAACGCCTCGCCAATCTCGTTCGCAACCTACGATGGGCAAGGGACGTCGCCGCCTGCGGGCTGGGGGCACCTGCGGAGGTCTGCGGATCGCTTGCTGCGGACATCGACTCGGCGCGCAGGAAGGCGAGATGCTCACGCATCCGCTGATCACGCGCAGCATCGAGCAGGCGCAGAAGCGTGTGGAGCTGCAGAACTTCCAGGCGCGCAAGCGCCTGCTGGAGTACGACGACGTCATGAACCAGCAGCGCGAGGTCGTGTACTCGCTGCGCTCGTTCGCGCTGGAAGGTGGCGAGGAGCTGCGCGGCGAGTCACGCAAGATGGTCGAGAAGGCTGTCGGCCGTCGCGTGGAGCTCGGGTTGGCGGACTACGAGTCACCGGAGCAGTGGGATCTTGCCGCGCTGCAGCAGGACCTGCTCATGCAGTATCTGCTCATGGTGCCGGCCTTCGCGGAGGATGCGACTCGCCCGGGCGACGTGCCGCAGGCGCAGGCCGCGTCGGTGGACGCGGCGACGGAAGCGTTCGATGCGAAGCTGCTGGAACTGGACATGGTACAGGACGAGGCAGGCGTCGGCTTCTCGGGTCGCATGCTGTCGCTCGTGATGCTGAACGTGCTGGACGAGAAGTGGAAGGATCACCTGTACGACCTCGATCAGCTTCGCAATGCGATCCATTACCGGTCATGGGGCCAGAAGGACCCGCTGATCGAGTACAAGCAGGAGGCCTACACGATGTTCGTGGACCTCATGCAGGATGTGTATCACACGTTTGCAGAACGGTTCATGAAAGCGCAGCTGCTGTTGAACGAGCCGGAACCGGAGCCGTTCGGTGACCTGAGCGCATTCATGCCCCCGGAGCCGGCTGCAGCGCCGCCGCTTGGTGGCCCACCGACGAAGCGCTACAACGCATTTGGCATCCTCGAAGACATTCCGGCCGAGGAGCTGGTGCCAAAGGTCGAGACAGAGCCGAAGCCGCGCGACCGCAAGGAACGCAAGAAAAAGTAGGCTGACGGCGCGTCGTCTTGCGGCGCGCGACGCGGAGTTAGGCTCGAGACGGGGCGTCACTTGACCAGTGATGCCCCGTTCCGCGTTCCGTGTCCTGGCTCATGAACGACCGAGTCGCAGCACGGTGCTCACGCCGATGCGCACACCGACGTCGAACACCTGCTCGCCGCGCACGAAGTTCGTCACGACGTCTCCGCGCAGGTGCAGGTCGCGCGTCAGCGCCAGGCGCGCTCCCGCGACGCCGGACAGGCCCCACGCGTCGATGTACTCGTACGAACTGCGCGACGGCCCGATGCCGGCGAGCACGGCGTAGCGTGATCCGATCGGCAGGTTGTGCGCGTAGCGCATGGCGAACGTCGTCACGCGATAGCTGTCAGCGCCGCGCATCAGGAAGCCGGTTGACGACCGCTGGCCATCGTTCCGGACACCTTGCCTGCCGTACGTCGCCTCCACCTCGAGCGCGGATCGTGACGTGAGGAACGTGCCGACGCGCACACCCGCTGCGCGACCGTTCTCGAGATTCCAGACCGGATGCAGCTGCCATTGCTGCGCGAACACGCCGGCCTCGATGCTGCCGGGTTCCTGCACGGTGCGGTTCCCGCGTGCGCGATCGCGCGTGGTGGGCCCATCGAATGGCCCGATGACCCGCTGCACGCCGGTGCGCATTCCGAACTCTCGAGCGCCGCTCGTGGGCAGATAGTTGACGGTCAGGTCGGAGCGGAGCGCGTACCGTCCACTGATCACCGTTCGAATACCCACGAGCCCACTCGCGCCGAAGTTGTACGTGATCTCGTAGTCCGAACGTGCGACGCCTGCACCCAGCAGCAATCCCGAAAAGTCGCTGAGCCGCACGGTGTATGTACCGCGGGCGACGAGTTGATTGTAGCGCCGCCGCGGCGGGTCACCCGCGCCATCCACCATGCCGGTGGATGCCTCCATTTCCACGCCGACGAGGCGGTTGAGGTTCACGCGACCGCGCAGACCGAGGCTGAGCGGTGTCGTCGTCTCGAAGCGTGCCTGTTCCGGCTGCACCCGCGTGACCTGCCCGTAGACGCCGATTTCGACGCTGCCGGCCGCCTGTCCGGTCGCGGGTGCGGCGGACGCGAGCAGCAGGCCAGCGACGGCGGCAGCTGAGGGACTGGAGACACGCATGCGTGCAGGGCGGGCTGGAGATCGAGGTGCGCGGGCACGCTCGGTTGCGTGCGGCGACCGCGAACGATACGTGCGCATGGGTCCGCACCGCGAGGGGACCACCTGCAGCGGATGGGTACCTGACCTGCGGACATGGGGCCGCATCTTGGCGCAGCATCCCTCGTCCGTGACATCACAGGAGCCCCATGTATTCCGGTATCGCCCGCACCCGTTCCGCCCGATCCCTGCCGACGACTACCGCCAGCAACCCGGCTGCGCTAATACCCATCATGCGGCTTGCACCAGCTGAACGGCCCCGGGAGCGTCTCCGGTCGCTCGGTGTGCGGTCGCTGGGTGCTGCGGAACTGCTGGCCGTGATTCTTGGCAGCGGGAATCGTGGACGATCATCGCTGAGCATCGCGCACGAGGTGCTGGCGCAGGTTGGTGGTTCACTGCGAGTGCTCGCGACGCGACCCGTCGCGACGATTGGCCGCGTCACGGGAGTTGGACCAGCGCGCGCGATGGCCATCGTCGCCGCGATGGAATTGGGGCGACGGGCTGCGGCAGAGCCACACGGTGAGCGGATCGCCGTGCACTCGCCGCAGGACGTCGTCGCAGCGTTCGCGCCTCACCTGGAGGCATTGTCCGTCGAGGAGTTTCACGTCGCGATCCTCGATGCACAGCACCACCTGGAACGCGACGTGCTCGTGACGCGGGGCATCCTCGATTCCTCGCTGGTGCATCCACGGGAAGTGTTCCGGGAGGCGATTGCCGAGCGCGCGGCGTCGATCATCCTGGTGCATAACCATCCGAGCGGCGACCCGACGCCGTCGGCGGAGGACAGGATGGTGACGTCGCAGCTCGTGGCGGCGGGGACGCTGCTGGGCATTCCGGTGCGCGACCATGTGGTGATTGGGCGGGGCAGGTACGTGAGCTTTGCGGAGGCAGGGTGGCTATCGACGGTGCGGTAAGGCAGGCCGATGAAGTGTTCCCGGGATGGGGTCCCGGCAGTCCGCTGCCGGCGCGACTCGATCGCGAGTTGCTCATGCGCGCCTACCGCTACAGTGCGCGCGCGCACGCCGGACAGAAGCGGCGCTCGGGTGAGGATTACGTGGTGCACTGTGTGCAGGTGGCGCGCATCCTGGCCGACCTGCAACTCGATTCCACGACCATCGCCGCGGGCCTGATTCACGACGTCGTGGAGGACACGGCGATCACCGTCCCCGACATCGAGCGCGAGTTCGGTCCCGAGATCGCGCAGATCGTCGACGGGCTCACGAAAATCGGCAACCTGCCGTTCACCTCGAAGGAGGAGCGGCAGGCTGAGACGTATCGCAAACTGCTGCTGTCGGTGGCGCGTGATGCACGCGTGATCATCATCAAGCTTGCCGACCGCCTGCACAACATGCGGACGCTGGACTGGATGCCGGATGACAAGAAGCGCGTCATCGCGCAGGAGACGCGTGACATTTATGCCCCGCTGGCGCATCGCTTCGGCATGGCGCGCGTGCGGTGGGAACTCGAGGACCTCGCGTTCAAATACCTCGAGCCGGACGACTATCGCGCGCTGGCGCGCCAGGTGAGCACGCGGCGCGGTGAGCGCGAGGAGCTCATCGCGCAGATGGCGCTCCCGCTCAAGGAACGATTCGATATCGCGGGGCTGAACGACGCCGATGTCTCCGGACGGCCGAAGCACCTCTGGTCGATCTGGAAGAAGATGCAGAAGCGCAACAAGCCGTACGAGGAGATTTTCGACCTGCTCGCGATCCGCGTGCTCGTCGACTCGATCCCCGACTGCTACCACGCGCTCGGCGTGATCCACGAGCGGTGGAAGCCCGTGCAGGAACGCATCAAGGACTACATCGCGCAGCCGAAGTCGAACGGGTATCAGTCGCTGCACACGACCGTGTTCGGGCCCAGCAAGCACCTGTTCGAAATCCAGATCCGCACGCGCGAGATGCACCAGACGGCCGATTACGGCATCGCCGCGCATTGGCTGTACAAGGAGGGCTCGAAGGAGCATGGTGACCTGGATCGTCACCTGACCTGGTTCCGTCAGGTGCTCGAATTTCAGCTGGACACGAAGTCGCCGGACGAGTTTCTCGAATTTCTGAAGCTCGACCTGTATCAGGACGAGATCTTCGTCTTCACACCGACCGGCGACGTGGTGCAGTTGCCGAAGGGCGCGACGCCCATCGACTTCGCGTTCGCGGTGCACACCGCCGTCGGCCTGCGGTGCCAGGGCGCGAAGGTGAATGGGCGCATCACGCCGTTGTCGCGGCCGCTCAGGAACTCGGAGACGGTCGAGATCCTGACGTCGCCATCGGCCAAGCCGACACGTGACTGGCTCGCGCATGTGCGCACCAGTCGCGCACGCTCGAAGATACGGCAGCAGCTGCGCCAGGAAGAGCAGGTCACGAGCCAGAAACTCGGACGCGAGATCCTGGAGCGTGAGTTGCGCCGCCGCAGACTGGGCAAGGTCACGGAGGACCAGCTCGACGCAGCGGCGAAGGTGCTGAGCCTCACCGATGGCGTGCACCTGCTGGCGGCGATCGGGCAGGGCGAGGTGCAGACGTTGCACGTGATCAAGCAGCTGCATCCATCGGTCGACGACACCGTCGAGCTGGCGAAGCCGAACGTCATCGCGCGGCTGGTCGACAAGGTGCGTGGTATGGGGCACGACCGTGGCGTGAAGATCCATGGCGTCGACGGCGTGATGGTGCGCTATGCGCAATGCTGTCAGCCTGTGCCGGGCGACGAAGTGGTGGGCTATGTGACACGGGGTCGCGGCGTGAGCATCCATCGCGCCGATTGTCCTAACCTGCTGCCGCTGGCGCATGAGCCCGAACGGCGGCTGGAGATCGACTGGCAGGAGAAGTTCGGTGAGCGGTTCTTGGTGCGGCTCGCGCTCGAGGGCACCGATCGCCGCGGGCTGTATGCCGACGTCGCGAGCGCGGTGAGCTCGACCGGGACCGACATCCGTCAGATGGAGTTGAAGGCCATCGACGGCCGTGCGGTCGGCGCGGTGCTGGTGGAGGTCGAGAACCTCACGCACCTGCAGCAGATCGTGAAGGCTGTCAGGCGGGTGAAAGGCATCAGCGACGTCGAGCGGCGCGAGCGAATCTCGACGGAGGAGTAGCGGCGAGACGTGTGGCGCACACGCGAACGGGGCCAGAGCGTCACCAGGACCACCTGGGACAGCGGCGGTCGATGAGAGGTGATCGGGCGTGTCGGTACTCCCCGAAGAAACACCGTCAGCGTATCTTGCGTCATGAGCCGATCGCTGTTCGACCTACAGGCACCGTACCAGCCGGCCGGCGACCAGCCACGCGCCATTGCCGAGCTGTCGGCAGGGATGGAGCGCGGCGATCGGTACCAGACGCTCCTTGGCGTGACGGGTTCCGGCAAGACCATGACGGTCGCCAGCGTCATTGCGAAATGGGGCCGGCCAACGCTCGTACTGTCGCACAACAAGACGCTTGCAGCACAGCTCTACGGCGAATTGAAGGGTTTCTTCCCGAAGAACGCGGTCGAGTACTTCATCTCGTATTACGACTATTATCAGCCCGAGGCGTACGTGCCCTCGAGTGATACGTTCATCGAGAAGGATGCCTCGATCAACGAGGATATCGATCGCCTGCGCCTGCGCGCGACTTCGAGCCTGATGGAGCGCGAGGACGTTGTGATCGTGTCGACGGTGTCCGCGATCTATGGCCTCGGTGATCCGGTGTCGTATCGCGAGCGCATGATCAGCGTGGACCAGGGCCAGAAGATCGCGCGCGACGACCTGCTGCGACTGCTCGTCGGCATCCAGTACCAGCGCAACGACGTCGCGTTCGACCGCGGCACCTTCCGGGTGCGCGGCGACACGGTGGAGATTTTTCCGGCGTACGAGGAGCAGGCGGTCCGCGTCGAGTTCTGGGGCGACGAGGTGGAGCGGATCACGAAGATCGATCCGATCACCGGTGACCTGATCGCGTCGCTGCAACGTGCGGCGGTGTATCCGGCGAAGCACTTCATCACCAGTCGCCCGTCGCTCGAACGCGCCGCGATGGCGATTCGCGAGGAGTTGGCGGACCGGTTGATGGTGCTGCGAAACGAAGGGAAGCTGCTCGAGGCACAGCGGCTCGAGGGACGAACGAACTTCGATCTCGAGATGATGGCGGAAATCGGGACCTGCGCGGGTATCGAGAACTATTCGCGCCATCTCTCGGGACGCACGACTGGCGATCGGCCGGCCTGCCTCTTCGATTACTTCCCCGATGATTTCGTCGTGGTCGTCGATGAGTCGCACGTCACGCTGCCGCAGATCCGCGGCATGTACAACGGTGACCGCGCACGCAAGCTGACGCTCGTGGATTACGGCTTTCGCCTGCCGAGTGCACTCGACAACCGCCCGCTGGTGTTCGACGAGTTTCTGTCGCTCGCGCCGCGTTTGATCAACGTCTCGGCCACGCCAGGACTGATCGAACTTGAACTCAGCGAAGGCGTCGTGGTCGAGCAGGTGATCCGGCCGACGGGACTCGTCGATCCGATCATCGAGATCCGCCCGGTGCTGGGTCAGGTGGATGACCTGCTGCACGAGATCCGCATCCGCGAGCGCAAGGACGAGCGCGTGCTGGTGACGGTGCTCACGAAGCGCATGGCGGAGGATCTGACCGACTACCTGCAGCAGGTTGGTGTCCGTGTGCGCTACATGCATTCTGACATCGACGCGATCGAGCGCATGGAGATCGTGCGCGGCCTGCGCCTCGGCGAGTTCGACGTGCTGATCGGCATCAACCTGCTGCGCGAAGGCCTCGACATGCCCGAGGTCTCGCTGGTGGCGATCCTCGATGCCGACACCGAAGGCTTCTTGCGCAGCGATCGATCGCTGATCCAGACCGTCGGGCGCGCGGCGCGACATCTGGAAGGCCGTGCAATCCTGTATGCGAACAGGATCACGGACTCCATGCGGCGCTGCATCGACGAAACGGATCGTCGCCGCATGATCCAGGTCGCGCACAACCTGGCGAACGGCATCACGCCCCGCGGTGTTCGCAAGAGCATCGAGCAGGTGCGCTTCAGTACGCGTGTGGCCGATGCGCGGCTGGAAGAGGCGGCAGAGGGCGATGGCGCGCCACTCGCCGAGTACGGACAGAAGAAAGTGGCGGAGCCGGCAGGTGGGTACAACGTCGCCGACGTGCCGGCGCTGATCGCGCAGCTGGAGAAGGAGATGCAGGTCGCGGCGAAGGAACTCGACTTCGAGGCGGCAGCTCGATTGCGCGATCAGTTGTTCGAGTTGCGCGTGCGTTCCGGCGACACCGCCGGCGCGCGCACCGGTGTGTCGTCGCTCGCGGCCGATGCGGGCGGCAAGGGCGGCAAAGGTGGACGCGGCGGACGTGGCGGTAAGCCCGGAGGCAGGAAGCCTCGTGGCCGCTGACGCGCGGGCGCTCGGCATGACGCTTTCGCTCGACGAGCTCGATGCGCGTGGCGAGGCAATCGGTCGTGCCCTGACGGCGCCGGCGCTGGTGACGCTCACCGGTGAGCTGGGCGCCGGCAAGACGACGATGACGCAGGCAATCTGTCGTGGACTGGGGGTCACGGAACCGGTCACGAGTCCGACCTTCGCGCTGATCCACGAGTATGCAGCGTTTGCAGTGCGCGTCGTGCACTGCGACCTGTATCGACTGGACTCTGCGCGCGCGGTCGCGTCGCTCGGTCTCGATGACATGTTCGCTGATTCGTCGGCAATCGTGCTCGTGGAATGGCCGGAGCGTGCCGGTGCGATGCTGCCGATCGCATCGCTCGCGTTGACGCTCGAACACATCGCCGCGCAGCCTGACGCGCGGCGCTGCACTGAAGTCTGGGGATGCTGACGCCGCGTATACAGCTCGCACTCGATGCCAGCGCCGGCCCGGCGTCGGTCGCGCTGTTCGTCGATGGACGGCTCGTGCAGGCTCGACGCATCGATCGCAAGGGGTCGGCCGAGTTGCTCGCACCGACGATCTCCGAGCTACTGGCCGTGGAACGGATGCATGCTCGCGAGTTGACGGACATCATCGTCGGGGCAGGCCCGGGCAGCTTCACCGGCCTGCGGGTGGCTGCCGCGCTGGCGAAGGGACTCGCGCGCGGTGCCGGTGCGACGCTGCATGCGGCGCCGTCGTTGCCCATGATTGCGGCAGCGAAAGACGACTGCACGGCGGCGAGCTACCTGAACGTGCTCGATGCCCTGCGCGGCGAATGGTTCGTGCAGCGGTCCACGAAGCATGCTGACGGCCGGTGGACGGTCGACGGCACGGTCGAACGCCTGCCCATCGATGTCGTGCGCACGCGTGCAACGGTACTGGGTGCGCTGATCGTCGGGCCGCCGGTCATGCCCGAGCAGCAGCCCGACGCACGGTCTGCACTGCTGATCGGCACACAGGTGGTGTCGCTGGACACATGGGAGCCCGACTACGGACGTCTCGCGGAAGCGCAGGTGCAATGGGAGGCGACGCACGCGCGCGCCTTGCCTGCATCGTGAGTGACATCGCGCTGCGCACCGCACAGCCGTCCGACCTCGACAGCATCCTGCGAATCGAGCGGCTCGTCTTTTCGGACCCATGGTCGCCGGAGTCGTTCGCACCGGAATTCACCGACTCGTACAGTTGGTTCCGCGTGGCCGAGATCGATGGGGAGATCGCCGGATATGTCGTAGCGCGCATCGTGGCGCAGCAGGGCGAGATTGCCAACATCGCCGTCCATCCGTCGCGTCACGGAACCGGGCTTGGCGGGACTTTGCTTGACGCCGCCATCGTCGCGGCCGCGGCAGCCGAATGCGAGGCAGTGTGGCTGGAGGTGCGCGTTTCGAATGCGCCGGCACAGCGCCTGTATGCCAGCCGGCGCTTCGAGGAGATCGGCCGACGTCGCAATTACTATCGCGAGCCGCTGGAGGATGCGCTGGTGCTGAGGCGCGCCGGGTCGTCGTCGGCGTCGGTCCCGGCGTGAATACGATGATGGATGCACTAACTTCGGGAGCGGCAGCATCGCTTCCTTCTGTATCGTCGATCCGACCAGCGTACCACACGCTGTGTCACAGCCGCCCCACCCGTCCTCACTGGAGACGATGCCGATGTCACGCAGCTTGAACAAGATCATGTTGATGGGCAACCTCGGGAACGATCCCGAACTCCGCTCCACCCCCGGCGGCGGACGCGTCGCCAGCTTCTCCCTTGCCACATCCCGGACCTGGAACGATCAGGCCGGCACCAAGCAGGAGAAAACTGAATGGCACAAGTGCATCGCCTGGAATCAGGGGACGCAGAAGCTGGCAGACGTGGTCGAGCAATACTGCAAGAAGGGCAAGCCGGTCTATGTCGAAGGCGCGATCGAGTACCGCCAGTGGCAGGACAAGGAAGGCCAGACGCGCTATTCCACTGAGATTCGCGTGCGCGAGCTGATACTCCTCGGCGGTCGTGGGGAAGGCGAGGGCGACTCTGGCGGCGGGGCGGCCTACGCGCGTCCGCAGCGCGCGGCCACACCGGCAGCCAAGCCGGCAGCATCCGGCGGTGCCAAGGGCGGCAATGACGAGTTTGCCGATTTTCCTGGTGGGCTCGAGGACGAAGAGGACGATCTCCCGTTCTGAACCTTCGGAATCGGCAACATGGAGCCCCTCGCACTGCACGTGCGGGAGGCTCCTGTCGTTTCCTCACCGGCCGATACTCGTCCCTGATCGGGAACCGCACCAGCCGCGAGTTTCCTCCCGTGGTGTGACCGTTCTGCGGTTGCGCTCGTTCGTGGACGTTTCCCGCGCTCCCACCAGCATGCGCCGTTTCTCCATCGCCCCCGTTGCATACACGCTGCGCACCCTGACGCTGCTCGTCGGACTGACGGCGGCACCGTCGCTGCTGCATGCGCAACTGCCGCGCAATGTCAGCGCCGCCGAGCCGAAGCCCGGCACGGTGCTCCACGTCGTGAAGACCGGCGACACGCTCTTCGACATCGCGCGCCTCTACCTCGGCAACCCGTTCCGGTGGCCGGAGCTGTTCCGCGCCAACGCGGGACAGATTGCCAACGCGAACCTGATCTATCCTGGGCAGAAGCTGGTCGCCGGTGCCGACGGACGGCCGACATTTTCCCCCGACGTGGACGCGAATGTGTCGATGGATGCGACGAGTTCGAATGTCGCACCGGCACGAGCCGTGATGCTGGGCCGTTCAATTGCCACGCAAAGCATCTCGACGCTCGAGAATGCAACATTGAACGGCCGCATGCTGCGGCCGAGCGTGCGTCGCGGTGAAGCGGCCGCCGCCCCGTTCCTCGCGCCACTGCACAAGTCGAGTGACGATGATGGCACGCTCATCGCGCGCGCCGATCCGACGGTGGTGGTTTCCAGCACGATGAGTCGTGACCAGTTCCAGATCTTCGACGAGGTGAACGTGCTGCTTCCTGCGCGACTGCAGGCCACGGTCGGACAGCGGTTCGGCGTCTACCAGTTCGGTCCGCGGGTGAAGACTCACCGCCAGGATCGCCAGAATCGCCAGGAACGCCAGGTCGTGAGGCCAGCGGGTGTCATCGAGATCGTCGCGGCTGGAACAGGCCGCGCAGCGCGCGCGCGCGTGACCGAGATGTATGCGAACATGCAACGTGGCGACCTGCTGCTGCCGCTCGAGGCCATGGCGGCGCCGTCCACGGTGCGGCCGCAACAGGTGGTGAACGGCCCCGTCTACGACGTCGCGTACGTCGAGGGCAGCGTAGTGCTGCCGACGGTGCAGAATTACATCGTCATCGCGTTGCCGAAGGGCGCCTCCGCGAAGGTCGGCGACCAATTTACGCTCTTCGCGAAAAGCGCACCGCTGAGCGACGGGCAGCGCGACGTGCCGCCGCCGAACGACGTGGCCGAGGTGAGCGTGGTGCGTGTCACCGCCGATGGCGCGACGGCCATCGTCGTCGGACACCGCCAGCCGGCGATTCAGGTCGGGATGCAGGCGCGCCTCGTGGGACGCATGCCCTGAGCGCATGATCCCGTTCGACATTCGTGCCCGCCCATCGAGTCGTCATGCCTCGACGGGCGGGCACGATTAGTTTTACAGGTCATTACCTGCATATCCGATCCGGCAAGCGGCCAACTCCAACCGGACTCGGCCTTCTTAGTTCACCTCTGACATTCGTTTCCATGTGCCTGTCTGCTGAACGTCGTGCGCGCTTCCGTGCAATGCTGGCTTCGAGGTTCGCCGCATGAGCCGCCGTGCCCTCGTGACCGGCGGTGCAGGGTTCATCGGGTCTCATGTCGTGGATCACTTCATCGCTGCCGGCTACGACGTCACGGTGCTCGATGACTTCTCGAGCGGGAAGGAGCAGAATCTCAATGCCGCGGCAACGGTCGTGCGCGAATCGATCGCGTCGCCGGCTGCAGCCACGCTGATTCGTGACGGGCGCTTCGACGTGATCTCGCATCTCGCGGCGCAGATCGACGTGCGCAAGAGTGTCGAGGATCCTGCATGGGACGCTGCGCTGAACATCGGCGGATCGCTGAACCTGCTGGAAGCGGTGCGGAAGTCCGGCTACGCGACACGCTTCATTTTCTCGTCCAGCGGCGGTGCGCAATACGGCGATTTCGTCGAGATGCCGACCGTCGAGACGGCGGCGAAGGATCCGCAGTCACCCTACGGCATCGCGAAGCTTTCGGTCGAGTATTACATGAGCTATTTCGCACGAGTGCATGGTCTCGACACCGTGGCCCTCCGCTATGCGAATGTTTACGGTCCTCGACAGGATCCGCATGGCGAGGCTGGCGTCGTGGCCATCTTCTGTCAGCGCATCCTCGCTGGTACGCCGTTGACGGCGTACGGTGACGGCAGGCAGACGCGCGATTACGTGTTCGTCACCGACGTGGCGCGCGCCAACCTGCTCGCCGCTGAATGTCCGCTTCCCTCCGCCGGACGGCTCGACAATCGCGGCTTCAACATCGGCACTGGTGTCGAGACGTCGGTGGTGCAGTTGGCAGAAGGGCTGCAGGGCGCGGCCGACGCGCAGGTGCCGCTGCAGCACGCCGATGCGCGTCCGGGTGAGCAGCGCCAGTCGTGCCTCGCGATCGGGAAGAGCGCGGAGGTTCTGGGATGGTCGCCGCAGGTCACGCTGGCCGACGGGCTGAAGGCGACGATGGAGTTCTTCCGTATGGAGCGCACCCGCACCACCGCATGATGCCAATCATTGCGCTGATTCAGGTGCAGGCACCACCCACGAGTTCGATCATCGGCCTGCTGTCGCATGGCACCCCGGTTTCGTGGGCCGTGCTCCTGTTTCTCGTCGCGCTCAGTGCAATCAGCTGGACGATCATGACGGTGAAGTTTCGCGAGTTCCGCGCGATTCGCGCTGCGGCCGCTCCGTTGATGGAATACGTGCCGCAGGCTGGCTCGTTCAACGATGTGGCGACCCGTGCGGCGCTTGGCATCGGCTCGCCGTTCTACACGGTGCTCCGTCGCGCAGAACGGTTCATGAACGACACACGTCCCGCATTGGCGGGCACCAGCGACCGGCAGGCACGCCTCTCGCAGGCGCAGGTCGAGGCACTCCAGATGCTGCTCGACAAGGAAGCGACGGGCGAACGTGATCGCGTCGAGCGACTGCTGCCCTGGCTTGCCACGATCGGCGCGGTCAGTCCGCTCATCGGCCTGCTGGGCACCGTGCTGGGAGTGATCAACGCCTTCCTCGGCGTTGCCGCGAGTGGCAGCGGCAACATCAGCGCCGTCGCACCGGGTGTGGCCGAGGCGCTGGTCGCGACGGCGCTGGCGTTGACGGTCGCGATTCCCGCGGTGTTCGGCTACAACTATTTTGCGAGCAAGCTGAATCACCTCACCAGTGAGATCGACGCATTCAGCACCGATGTCGTCGCCTTGCTCGTGCGTGACGGACGGATCTGATGCGCACACGTCGCGCGAGGCCGCGCACGCCGCTGAATGCCGAAATCAACGTCGTGAGCCTCATCGACGTCATGATGCTGCTGATGATCATCTTCATGATTACCGCGCCGCTGCTCACGGGCGGCATCGACGTGAAGCTGCCGAAGGCAAATGTGCGCTCGTCGCAAGTCGACAACCCGATCATGCTCTCGATCACGCAGGACGGCGTGATCGTGCTGGACAACGAGCGTGTGGCGCGCGATGAATTGCGCGGCGCACTGACGGCACTCGCCGGGCGCGCCAACGGCCGCACGATCTACCTCAAGGGCGACGAGGGCGCGGCCTATGGCGACATCGTGCAGGTGCTCGCCATGCTGCGCGAGGTCGGGCTGCCGAACGTGAGCCTCGTCGCGGAACAGCTGTCGCGATGACGAGGGTGGCGGGATCGACGGGTGGCCTGGCGGTGGAGCGACTCCGGCCACCGCGCTCCACGCGCGCCGCGGCAATCTGGTCGATCAGCGTACATGTCCTGCTGATCGGAGGCACCATCCTGCTTACGCGGCTCGCGGCGCCAGTGCCGATGCCGCCGGCGTACGCCGTTGAGCTGGTGGCAGCGCCAGCGGGTCCGCGGGCCCTCGGTGCGGTGCAGCAGGGGCCGTCCACGCAATCGTCCGCCGCCGCCGCGGCGAGCGCCGCTCCCGCACGGCCGGCGGACCCGGTCGCAAACACAGGCACCGAGTTGTCGGAGCGTCGGAACGCTGCGGCGAAGCGACCCGCACGCATGCCGGCGCCGACACCCGTCAAGAAGGCGCCAGCACCGCCTCCCGCAGCGGCGAGTCGCACGACCGCCGCACGATCGCCCGCAGCCAAGGGACCGACCGCAGCGCGAAGCGGAGCCGATGTCACCGTACCGGGCACCCGACCCGCCGGTGGCGGTCCGACCGGAGGGCGCGGAAGTGATGTCGCGAGCGTCAAGGTGCAGGGGATCGCCTTTCCGTACCCCGGGTATCTCGAAAACATCACGCGCCAGATCGCGCTGAACTTCAAGCCGCGACCCGGTGTGGCGCTCAAGGCCGAGGTCACTTTCCTGATTCATCGTGATGGCTCCATTTCCGACCTGCGACTGCTGTCGCGTTCCGGAGCGTATGCCTTCGACCTGGAGTGCATCGGAGCGGTCGAAGCCGTTGGACAGCGCAGGTCGTTCGGCGCGCTGCCGACAGGTTTCCGCGACGATGTGCTGCCGGTCGTGTTCAGCTTCGATCCAACCGTCCTGAGGTGAGTATTCCGCGTTCCCGTCGGTTCATCATGCGCCCGTTCCTGCCATTGCTGGTTGCGTTCGTCGCGTGCAGCGCACAACTGCAGGCGCAACCGGGTGTGCGCCTCGGCCTCATCTATGGTGAAGGCGGTGCGCGTCCCGGAATCTTCGTGTTGCCCGTTGCCGGTGCGACCGGTGACTCCATTCGCACCATCGTCATGCGCGACCTGGATTTCGGCGATCGCGTCACCGTGTTGTCGAAGAACACCGCGTTGCCGACGCCCGTCGGCGCCGCAGCCGTCGATTTTCGCGCAGCCGCGCGGCTTGGCATCAATGGCGTCGTGCAGATCACGCCTGCCGCCGGCGGCGTGACCATCACGCTGCACGACGTCGCGGCGAAGCAGGTGCTGCAACGTGCCGTCGTGATACTGCCCGGCACTCCGAACACGGCGGCATGGCGTCTGGCGGTGCATGCCGCGAGTGATCAGTGCGAGGAGTGGATCAGCGGCACGCGGGGCATCGCCGCAACGCGACTGGCCTACGTTGGCGATGGCCGGATCTGGTTGGTGGACAGCGATGGTGCAAATGCGCGGGCGATTACGCAGGCGGGACGCGCACTCTCGCCGGCGTTTCGTCCAGACGGTCAGGCCGTAGCCTACGCGACGCTCGAAGCTGGTGGCAGCGCAATTCGTGTTGCCGATCTCCGTGGTGCATCGCGGCAGGTGCTCGAACCGCGAGGATTGAACATTTCGCCGACGTTCACACCCGACGGTGCCTCGATTGCATACGCGCATGGCGAGGACTTCGGCACGGACTTGTACATGGTGCCTGCATCGGGTGGCACGCCGCGCCGGATCTCCATCGGGCGCGGCACCGACAATACATCGCCATCATTCAGTCCTGACGGCCGACGCATTGCCTTTACGTCAGGCAGGTCAGGTCGCCCTGATGTGTATATTGCCGACGAGGATGGCACGAACGCCGATCTGCTCGCGGCGCTTTCCTCGTCGTCACAAGCGTACCGATCCAGTCCGGACTGGTCGCCTGATGGGCGTGCCGTGGCATTCCAGTCGCAGCTTGGTGGCCGGTTCCAGGTAATGGTCATTTCGTTGCGCGATCGCGTCGTGACGCAGCTGACCAACGAGGCTGCGAACGAGGATCCGGCGTGGGCGCCTGATTCGCGGCACCTTGTCGTCTCGTCGACCCGTTCAGGTGTGCGTCAGGTGTGGGTGCTGGATACTGAGACCGGACGTGCACGGCAGGTGACGAACACACCGGGCGCACGGTTGGCGGCATGGTCATCGCGTATCGGATCGTGATGCGAGCCGCTGTGATTTTCTCATCTTCGAGGTGCATGCATGCGTCGTGAACTCGTGCTGGCTGGACTGGTCGCTGTTTCCTTCTCGCTCGGCGCCTGCCGCCGCAAGCAGGTTCCTGTGGCTGCGGTGACGACGGCGCCGGTGACGGGCAGCGTGGCGGGCGTCGATCGAAGCCAGTTGGTGCGTGACTCCATCGAGCGTGCTCGCGCGGACAGCATGGCGCGCCTTGCCTCGTCGGGCGACGCCGTGAACCTGCGGACCGCGCTCGAGGCTGGAGTGCGCTTCGACTACGACGCGGCCGACATCACCGATGATGGTCGCGCGGTGCTCGATGCGAAGCTGCCCATCCTCCGTGCCAATCAGACGGTCCGCATCCGCATTTCAGGGCACACCGACTCGCGCGGCAGCGATGAATACAACCTCGCGCTCGGCCTTCGTCGCGCGGCATCAGCCCGCAAGTACCTCAGCGATCGCGGCATTGCAGTCGGCCGCATCGACGTCGTCTCGTTCGGTGAGGAGCGACCGGCGGTCAGCGGGGATGATGAAGGGTCGTTCTCGCAGAATCGTCGCGCCGAGTTCGAGATCCTGTCCGGCGCCGACGCGTTGCGGATACCGCGATGACTTCGTTGCGCGCGACGCTCGCGATGATCGGCACGCTGGCGCTCACGGCGTGCGTTGCCACAAAGCAGGACGTCCTCCTGCTGCAGGGCGACCTTCGCACCATGCGCGCGGAGTATGCGTTCCGCGATTCTGCACGCCGGACGCAGTTCGACAGCGTCATGCGCATGATGGTGATTCTGAACGATTCCATTCGCGGTGTGAAGTCCGACCTGTCGTCATTCCAGGGCAACGTCCTCGGTGACCTGTTCAAGGTGCGTGACGGCCTGATCGAGATTCGGGCACTGACCGGCCAGAGTCAGACGCGCATCACGGAACTGCGCTCTGAACTCGAGCAGCGCAATGGCATTCTGCAATCGCAGCCGGTGGCACCCGCACCAGTGACGTCCGCGCCGGCAAAGCCGGGTGATGCTGCCGCAGCAACGACTGTAACGGCTGCGACGGCCGTAGCCACGCCGCCAGCCCCAGGCCCGAACCAGTTGTACACGATGGCGCTGGACCAGCTTCGTCGCGGCAGTACCTCGGCCGCTCGCGCCGGGTTTACCGATTTCCTCGCGCAGTACCCGCAGCACGAGCGTGCCGGCGATGCGCAGTATTACGTGGCTGAGACGCTGGAACGCGATGGCAAGCTTGTCGACGCCGAGGCTGCGTACCTTGCGGTGTATACCCGCTTCCCACGCAGCGAGAAGTCGCCGACGGCAATGTTCAAGCGCGCGGCCCTGCTTCGTGGCCAGGGAAAGCCGGACCGTGCGCGTGAGGTGCTCGATCTGCTCGTCAGGACGTATCCGCGCAGCGACGAGGCCGACCTGGCTCGCGAGCGCCTGAAGTCCGGGACCCCGTGACACCACGGAGACTGCATCGATGAGTGACATGCCATTTCTCGACCATCTGGAGGAGCTGCGATCGCGGCTCCTCAAGTCCGTCGTGGCTGTCGGCATCTGTGTCGCCATCGGCTTCATGCTGGTGATCAAGTTCAACTTCATCAACCTGCTCGAGCAGCCGATCCTGCCGTATCTGCAGGGGCGCAAGCTGATCTTCACGCATCCCGGCGACTCGTTCTCGATCGTGATGCAGGTGTCGTTCGGCATCGGGTTCGCGCTGGCCGCGCCGGTGCTGCTGTACCAGTTGTGGGGCTTCCTGTCGCCAGCGCTCTACAAGCACGAGAAGAAGGTCGTGATTCCGCTGCTCTTCTCGGCCACGTGCCTGTTCATGATGGGTGCAGCGCTGGCGTACTTTCTGGTGCTGCCATTCGCGCTCAAGTTCCTGATGGAGTTCCAGACGGCGGCGCTGGAGCCGATGATCACCGCGCGTGACTACTTCGATTTCGCCACGTCGCTGGCGCTCAGCATGGGTGTGGTCTTCGAGCTGCCGATCCTGCTCGTGGGGCTGACGGCACTCGGCATCATCACGCCGACACAGCTGCGCGCGTTCCGTCGTCATGCCATGGTGGCATCGCTCGTCATCGCGGCGATCATCACGCCCGGCGACCTGCTCACGACGACGGTGATGCTGATGGTGCCGCTGTATGGGCTGTACGAAGTCAGCATTCTGGCAAGCTCCATCGTCTACCTGCGCAAGGAGCGCCGTCGGATTGCGTTGGAGCGCGAGTCCGAAGTGGAGGCGCTCGCGTAGTGCGACGTTGCCGCATTTTTGCCGGCCTGCTCGCCGCATGCTTCATGGTGCTGGCGGCGCCGTCGGCCGCACAGCAGCAGGGTGGCGCGCCTCCGGTTCGCCGTCCCGTCGATGCGCGTGGCGACACCCTGCGCCGCACGCCGGCCGATACGTCGAAGGCCGCGCGTGATTCTGTCGCGGCCGATTCGGCAAAGCGCGAGATCGTGAAGTGGGCCGAATCGGATCCCGTGATCGACTCGCTGCTCGCGAGGCCCGGGTATACAGTCACCCGGTTTCAGGGCCGCAGCGTGACCTTCGATGCCGCACGGAAGATCCTCACCCTGATCCGCGACGACAGTGCGCGCGCTGCGATCGGACGTGACCAGACGATCATGGTCAGCGACACGATCATCTACGACGACTCCAGCAAGATCGTGCGTGCGCGCGGTGCGGAGAACGTGCTGCGTGATCCCGCGCGCGGGGGCGCCGACGTCGTGTCGCGCGGCACCATGTATTACAACACCACGGAGCGACGCGGCACGGTGGGATACGTGCGCACGACGGTCGAGAGTGGGCAGAAATATTTTGTCGATGCGCAGAGTGCTGGCTTCGCGAACGACAGCACGGGCGAAGAGGCCGCATTCTTTGGCCGCAGTGGCACCATCACCACCTGCGACGACTCGATTCCCCATTACCACTTCAGTTCGCGCGAGCTGAAGATGGTGAAAGGCAAGCTGGCTGTGGGACGCCCGGGTGTGTTGTACATCTATGACGTGCCTGTGTTCTGGCTGCCTTTCTTCTTTCAGGATGCGCGCTCGGGGCGGCGGAGCGGCATGCTGGCTCCGCGCGTCGGCGTCAGCGAGATCGTGCGCAATGGCCCCCTGTACCGGCGCACCGTCGAGAACCTGGGCTACTATTTCAACATCGACGACTACCAGGACATACAGGGCTGGGTGGACTGGCGCAGCGGTGCCAACATCGATCCGCGGAACCCGAACGACTTCGGCTTCACGCGCTACAACCTGCAGTGGCGCTACAACTGGCTGCGCCGGTTCCTGAACGGCAGCGCGGGCGCGTCGTTCCAGCGGCTGACGGACGGCAGCACCAACACGAACGTGCAGCTGACGCATCAGCAGCGATTCTCGCGGAAGACCAATTTCAACACGTCGATCAACTACGTGTCGAATACGCTGGTCCAGCGTACGACTGCCTTCAACCCGTTTGCCGCGCTGGCAACCTTCCGATCATCGGCGAACTACTCGACCGCGGTGGGCCCATTCAGCGTTGCCCTTGGTGCCAATCGCACGCAGTACACGGGACGTCCGCAGGTCGATCAGACTCTTCCGACGCTGAGCATCAATTCGGCGCCGATCACGGCCGGGACTTGGCTGACCTGGTCACCGACGCTGACGGCGTCCGAGACGCGCAATACGAACCAGCAGGCCGGTGGGCAGTCAGCCATTCGCTACTTCACCAATGTCAGCGGCCAGGCGGACAGCGTGGCGCAGGCGCTGAACCGGCGCAACACGACCATGGCGTTCAACACGCCGCTCGAGCTGTTCGGCTTTCGGCTCGACAACGCGTTCGACGTGACCGACGCCGCCAACACCGGCACCCAGCAGAAGACCATCGAGGAGATCCTGGATCGCGGCAGTGGTGTGCGTGACACCGTGCAGTCGGTCCGGTTCTATGACGGCTTCACCGAGACGCGCATCGATTGGCGCACGAGCTTCAGTCTGCCGTCGTTCAGTCGCGGCAAGTGGAATGTGGCGCCCAGCATTCAGTTCGCGAATGTCGATCCGGGTCCGTTCTGGGTGCGATCCACGCTCTCGGGTGGACGCTACGTGGCGCAGTCCAAGCGCCCCAGCGTGAACCTGTCCATTGCGCCGACGCTGTTCGGGTTCCTTCCCGGCATCGGACCGGTGAGCCGCATCCGCCACTCGATCTCGCCGACCGTTGCCTGGTCCGTCGCACCGCGCGGCAAGGTGAGCCAGGAGTATCTGCAGGCGATCAACCAGTTCAGTCGCGGCTACAACGGCGCACTGCCGCAGAACATGGTGTCGCTGAGCCTGAACCAGAACATCGAGGTCAAGCTGCGCGCGCCGGCTGATTCGGCGCCGGACGCGGGCCGCAAGGTGCGCGCGTTGAGCATCCAGACGGACGGACTCGCCTACAACTTCCTGCAGTATCGGGAGATCAGAAAGCGTGCGCTGGACCCGAGCTCGGTGTCGAAGTTTGCGGGCCTGACCAGCTCGTCCTGGGGGCTGGGTCTGCGTTCTGATTTTCTGCCGGGCTTCGATTTCGGCGCGCGCTGGTCGCTGTTCCAGGGCAACCCCATCTCGGACACCGCCGTCTTCAAGCCATACCGGGAAGAGGCGCGCGCGACGTTGCGGCTGGATCGCACGACGGGCGTGGTGCAGTGGATCACGAAGCTGTTCGGCGGTGGAGACTTCAAGCCGGCGCCGAGCAACCTGACGGCGACGGACTCGATGAACCTGCGCAACGATCAGCAGACGGTGCAGGGCGTCAATCGCGGATTGAACGGCAATCAGGTTCGCCCTGGGTACGGTGCGATCCCGAGCGGGCAGGGGTGGTCGGTGAACCTGTCGTATTCGTCCACGCGTCAGCGGCCACCTGTCGGCGCGAATCTGATCAAGCTGCCGCCCGTCGAGGAACGATGCGCCGCGCTGCTGAACGGCAACACGAATCCCTTCGTGCTGCAGCAATGCATCAATCGAAACGGCAACCTCGAAGGCGTGGACAACAACTTCCTCTTCGTCGGCGCCGGCTCCCCGATCATCATCAACCCGCCCATCCGGTCGCTGCAGGTCCAGACCAGCTTCAACATCACGCCCAAATGGGCGACGCAGTATTCCACCACGTTCGACGCGGTGCGCGGGCAGTTTGCCGCACAGACGGTGTCGCTGCAGCGGGAACTGCATGACTGGCGGGCGATCTTCAACTTCACGCAGGCACCGAACGGAAATTTCGCGTTCTCGTTCTTCATTGCACTCAAGGCGCAGCCGGACCTGAAGTTCGACTTCAACCAGCAGACCTTCCGTCGTCCGCCCGGCTCATTGCCCTGATGCTCTCTGCTCGTTTCAAGCCATGGCACGTCCCGGGCTTCTTCCGGAAATACGTCTCGCTGCGCGTTCGACGCATGCCGGTGCTGGTGCATTTCGAGGTCACGCTGCGATGCAATGCGCGGTGTGGATTCTGTGATTACTGGAAGACCGATGCGTCCGAGAAGGAGCGTGAGCTGAAGAGCTACGCCGATGCCGCGCGGTTCTTCAACCCGATGCTGGTCTGTTTCACGGGAGGCGAGCCGCTGCTGCGGCGCGACCTCGAGGACCTCGTGTCCGGCGTCGACAAGGCGATCTCGTGGAAGTACATGACGCTGATCACTCACGGCGGCATGCTGTCGGCCGAGCGCGGACAGTCGCTCAAGGATGCGGGCATCAACCAGCTCAGCATCTCGCTGGATTACCTCGACGGGCGGCACGACGAGGCACGCGGTATTCCCGGACTGACGAAGAAGATCTTCGACAGCGTCGAAGGCATGCGCGCGCGCGGCATCGACAACATCCGCTTCAACACCGTGATCAAGCAGGACAACATCGATCAGATCCGCCCGATTCTGGCGCGGGCGGCAGAATTGGGCTGCGGCGTGAATTTCAGCGTCTACACCGACTTCAAGAACGGCAACGAGGAACACCTGCTGCAGCCGGGGCAGCAGGAGGAGATCGAGGTACTGGTTGCCGAGCTGCTGGCCTACAAGCGGAAGCGGCGCGGCGTGATCACGAACTCCGATCACTATCTCGAACAGATGCCGCGGTACACCAGCGGAGCGATGACGGAGCCGTGCGAGAGTGGCATCAGCACGATCCATATCGATCCCACCGGTGGCGTCCGCCGGTGCCCGGACTTTCCGGTCGACTTCCACTGGAAGGATTGGGCTCGCTACAAGCCCATCGATTGCAACCGCTGCTACTACGCCTGTCGCGGCGAGGCGCAGGCACCACTGCGGGTCGATCGCATTCGTGATGTGATGGCGTGAACGTCTGGTGACGACACTACCACCTTGCCTGCGTCACATCGTCCACATCGTGCAACCGATTGGTGATATAAACGCTTGAATCGGCTGTGACTCAGCGTCAGTTTCAATCGTTACCGGTGGAGCAGGTCCACCCCCCTGTCCCTCAGGTCGTCATTGGCATGGCTTCATCACCGGCAGTGCTCAAGCAGCAGGCCGCCGCCCTCGAGCTCAAGAAGCAGCCCGAGAAGGCGCTCGCGCTGTATCAGAAATTGCTCAGCGAACATGACGGCAGCGAGGATGTCGACGTGTCCCTGCGCAACCGTGTGGGCGACCTGCATCTTCGCCTGGGGCAGATTGACGAAGCTATTCTGCTGTTCGAGCGGAGCGCAGATGAGTATGCGCTGAGTGGATTCCTGAACAACGCAATCGCGCTTTGCAACAAGATTCTCCGCCAGCGGCCGGGTCACGTATCCACGCTGCGGCGCCTTGCCCGGTTTTCTGCGGAGAAGGGGATGGTCGTCGATGCGCAGCGCCACTACCTGTCGGTCGCCGAGGCGCTCGAGACGCTCGGGCAGCACGGCGAGGCCCTCAAGGCCCTCAGCGAGTTTGCCGAACTGTCGCCCGATGATGTGCATGTGCGTTCGGTCGTCATCGAGCAGCTGCTCAGGGCCGGTCGGAAGCCTGACGCGCTGCCGCACCTGACGGTCCTGCATCGGCTCCACATGGTGGCGGATCGGTCGGGCGAGGCAGACGGCGTGGCGCAGGTCGCGCGCGACATCGACCCCGCATGGGTCGCAGAGTCGGAGGAGTTCCAGGCAGGGAAGCGCACGGATCTCTCCCTGATCCTGATCGCCAGCGACGATGATTTCGGTGCGCTCGAGACATCCCCGATGCTCGATGGAGCGGGCGATCGTCCAGCGACCGCCATCCCGGAAGGTCTTGAACTGACGGCGAGTGCCGACTCCGGCCTGAGTGCGCTCCCGCAGGGCGCGACAGTGGACGGCTTCGAGGCGACCAGTTTCGATCATTCTGACGAGGAATTCGCCGCCGACGAGGTGCCACTCGAGACGGTGGCGCTGAGCGGGCTGCCGCTGCTGCCGGCCACGCAGGAAGCTGACTCGGTGGAGTCGATCGAGTTTCTGGACGACGAGGAACCGCTGCAGGACGGTCCGGGTCACTTCCAAGCTGATGCGCTCGCGTTGTCGGCACGTGATGCGTTGCCGACGGCAGGCTTCGGCGAGATTTCGCTCGCTGACTCGGCGTTCGACATTCTGCCTGTCAACGGGTTTTCGAGCTCGACGCCCGAGTCGGCTGAGGAAATGTCCGGTCCGCCCGACGGTGCCCTCGCATTTGGGGATCTTCCTCCGATCGATCCTGAACCGCCAGCTCCGCCGCCGGTGATAATTGCCTCGCCGCCGCCGGTGCGGCCGAAGCGGCCGACGCCGACGTATGTCAGTCTCGCCGATATTCTGCGCGATGACGAGCCGGCGACGACCCGCATGACCATCAGTGAGCCGCAGCAGACAGGCGATCACGACGCCGATTTCGAGCATATCCTGCAGGAGTTCCGCGACGGCATCGAGAAAACGATTTCGATCGACGATGCCGACAGTCATTTTGATCTCGGCATCGCGTTCCGCGAGATGGGGCTGCTGGACGACGCGATCTCCGAGTTTCAGATCGCTGCACGGAGTCGCCTGAAACGGGTGGAATCGATCGAGGCGCTCGGCGGCTGCTTCCTCGACAAGTGCGAGCCGGCCATCGCCAGGACCATCCTGCAGCGCGCGCTCGAGGATCCATCGGTCGCACACGCGGAGGACACGTTGCTGGGCGTGCTGTACCTGCTCGGACGTGCCAGCGAGGAAGTTGGGGCACGGGATGACGGCCTACGCTATTATCAAAGAGTGTACGCTGTCGACATCCGCTTCCGAGACGTCGCGGTCCGTATCCAGAACCTGCAGCAGCCTGCTTAGATGAGCCTACCGGTTCCCGCGAGGGCCGGGCTCGACAACCCGCTCGCCGGCATTCAGTATCCGGTGCGTGCGGAGCTCGAACTCGTATCGTCGCGCATGTGGGACATCGTCGCAGACGATAACCCACTCATTGGCGAAGTGAATCGCCACCTGCAGGGCATGAAAGGCAAGCTCCTGCGCCCCGCGCTGGTGCTGCTCGCCAATGCGGTCGAAGAGACGCGCAGCCCGCTCGCGATCGATCACGCGGCGGTCGTGGAACTCATTCACCTCGCCACACTCGTGCACGACGATTCCGTCGATCACAGTGTCTTGCGTCGCGGCATGCCGACTGTGAATGCGGTTTTCAGTCATCAGGTCTCCGTCATCATGGGGGACTACCTGTATTCGCAGGCGGTGCGTCACCTGGTCAGCACGCGGGACATGGCGTCGCTGACGGTGATTGCGGAGGCTGCGAAAACCATGACGATGGGTGAACTCTGGCAGCTCTCTGCCGTCGACCGGTTGCAATTCAGTGAGGAGGAGTATTTCCAGCTGAATCATGCGAAGACCGCGTCACTGATGAGTGCGGCGTGTGAAGTTGGCGCCATCTGCGGTGCCCCATTTCACCGTGCATCGCTCGCTCGCTTTGGTGAACGGCTCGGCATGGCCTTCCAGGTTGCTGACGACCTGCTCGACTATGTGGAAGGCCAGGAAATTACCGGCAAGCCGTCCGGCGCCGACCTGCGCGAGCGCAAGGTGACATTGCCGCTGATTGCCGCGCTTCGTCGTATGCCCACGTCGGCACGTCGGGAAGTCGAGCGCTTCTTCGAGGCGGGCGAGCCAGGTGAGGCAGGTATAAGTCGCGTGATTTCCCTTGTCGTCGAAGCCGACGGCATCGAGTACGCTCGTCGCAAGGGTGAGCTGTTCGCGCAGGAAGCTGAAGAAATTGCGCTGGCCTTGCCGGACACGGCTGCGCGGTCGGCCCTGCTGGAGCTCGTCGGGTACGTTCTCGACAGGCGCTGGTAGTGGCATCGCGAGGCGGGTCCTCTCGCCATCGTCCAGCATTTCATGCCATGGTGCTGTCGGGCGGATTCATTGTCGGTGGTTTCCTGACGCAGTTCTCGCGGCGATTTCTGCCGGCGGGCAGTGTGAAGGAGTTCCTGACCACTGGTGTCACGCCGAGCCTTGGTCCATTGCAGATTGACTTGGTCATCCTCAAGTTTGCTCTTGGGCCGATCGCCTTCGATGTGTCCCTTCTGAGTCTGCTCGGGGTACTGATCGCGTACCTCATCGCACGATCCCTTTTCTAGGAGTTTTCAGATGCCATTTGGAATGGGCATGGGCGAGATGATGATCGTGCTGGTGCTGGTGCTGTTACTGTTTGGCGCCAAGCGGATTCCGGAGATCGCCGGCGCGCTGGGAAAGGGCATCAATCAGTTCAAGCGCAACATCAGTGACGTGGAGAAGACGGTGCGTGACGCCGACACGGGTTATCGCGCAGACTCAGCCCGCGCACCCGAAGCACCGGCGCGCATCGATGATCCGACCGCAGAGCCGAAGCGGCTGATGTAAGTGCTGCGGGTCGTGTGTCGGGCATCTGGCTTGAAAGTCTTGATATTGTTTTCAGCACAATGCGTGAGCGGGGCACCGAAGAGTGATCTTCGATGCCCCGCTTTCTCATTGCATTCACGTCGCGCTGAATCTGCTCAGCGCTCGACGAGCCTGTCATGCATCATGTGGCGCTTTGGCGGCGTGAGGCGGCGTTGATTTTCCTGCGGCTGTCGACGATCGACGCGCTCTTGCGCAGTCCTTCGAGGTAGTCGCGCACCATCTGCTCACGCATGCCGCGCAGCACCTGCCCGCGCTGCTGCTCCTTCTGCTTTTCGAACTCGGCGCGATCGGCGAGAATCCGGCGGTCCGCGCGAATCACGAACACCCCTTCGACGGTGCGGAGTGGCTGACTCACGGCACCAATCGGCAGCGAGAATGCGGCGCCTACTGCCTCGTTGAAGCCACCCAAGCCTTCCGTCTGCATGGTGCGGGCGAACATGGGAGTCTTTGACAGCGACAGCGCGCGCAGCTGCGCGGCACGCTCGAAGCCCGCCGTGGCGGCGGACTGCGTGATTGCCTTGCCGAGCGTCATGAATTCGTCCATCACCTTGTCACGCGCGAGGCGCTCCTTGATGTCGGCACGCACCTCCTCGAACGACGCGACGCCGTCGGCATGCATCGTGTCGAGGCGCGCGACGTAGTAGCCGCTCTGGTCGTCGAACATGTCGCTGCTCTCGCCAGCCGACGGACCGCTGAACGCCCACGCGCTGACATTGGGGACATAGCGGCCGGCGATCGTGAGCGGCTCACCCTCGACCGCCGTGGCGCGCATGACGGGTAGGCCGAGCTTTTGCGCCGCGTCGTCGAACCGTTTCGGCGAGTCGGCGCTTGCCCCAAGCGTTGCAAGCGAGTCGGCACGCTTCGACACGCGGCTGGCTGCCGCCTCGTTCATCGTCACGGCCAGCAGGATATGGCGCAGGCTGAGCGTGTCGCCCGTCTTCGCATCGAGACGGATCAGGTGCCAGCCGAACTGCGTCTTCACCGGCTGCGACACGGCGCCGACTGCCAGCGACCGTGCTGTCGCGGAGAACTCCGGCACGAACTGCTCGCCGGTGCTCTTGCCGAGGTCACCGCCGGTGGCCGCAGATGCGGAGTCGTTCGAGATGCGTGTCGCGAGGTCGGCAAATATCGCTTTCTGGTCTGCTGCGGCCACGATCTGCGCACGCAGCTTCACGATCGAGTCGCGCGTGGCGGCCGTGTCCTGCGCCGTGACGGACATTGGAATCGCGATCACGGAGACGGCGGCGCGGGCCGGTCGCTGGAAGTCCGTCTTGTGTGCGTCGTAGAAGGTGCGGGCCTGTGCGTCGGTAATTTCGCCGGGCTGCGCCGTCGTCGGGCGCATCGCGATGTACGAGACCTGCGCCGAGTCGTGCGAGTCCTGGTAAATCTGCCAGAGGCGTGCATCGCTGACGAAGGCACCGGCCGCGACCTGCTCGAACAATTTCTGCTTCGGGATCGCGGTGCGGTAATACCCCTCGAGTTGCGCCAGCAGGCCCTGCTGGCGTGCCTGCGGATTCCGCAGGAAGCGCTGGTATTTCTCGAAGTCGAACTGTCCGTTCGTCTGGAGCTCCGGCAGCTGGGCGTACTGCGGAGGCGGCGAGAACTTCGCATACTCGACGATCTCTTCTTCCGTCACGGAGATGCCGCGCTTCTTGTACTCCTGCTCGAGAAGGATCTCGGTCACGATCTCGTCGTATGTCTTCTTCTCGACCTCCGCGCGCTCGTCGAGTGTGAGCGAGCGACCGCGCTGTCGTTCCTCCTGCTGCACCGCCGCTTCGAGCGCACGCTGGTACGCGCCGTACGCGACGTCCTGCCCGTCGACGCGAACGACCGTCGTGCCAAGCGTCGGGCCGGATTCACGTCCGAAGAGTCCCGACGATTCATAGAAGACGAAGCCGCCGATGAACGTCACGGCGAGGCCCCAGAAGATGTACTTACCGAACGAGCGAAACGTCTGCAGCACTGAACGGAACTCCTCGAGGGAACGACCTGGACCGCGGGAGAGAACAAGCCTCGAAAGTTAGGGCCGGACAGGGCACAACTTCAAGTGATACCGGCACTTCTGTCATCAGATCGCATTTGACGCTCGAATGCACCGTCGGCTATCTTCTAGCTCGGGGCGTTCCGGGCTGCGGCGACGCATGAGCAGAAAATTTCCGAGGACGCGATGGCGCCAGGGTCACGGCTGGAAGAGCTGACAGCCAGATACATGCAGAACCCGCGGCGCTACTTCGTGCCGCTCGCAAACGAGTATCGCATCGCACACGAGCTCGACCGTGCAATCGCGCTCTGCCGTGAGCATCTGCCGTCGCAGCCGGGCCACATGAGCGGCCACATCGTGCTTGGCCGCGCATACTTCGACAAGGGCGACCTGCTGGCGGCGCGTGAAGTGTTCACGACCTCGGTCGAGCTCGACGACGAGAACCTGATCGCGCTGCGCCACCTTGGGGACATCGCTCGAACGCTGCACGATTCGGCTGACGCGCATCGGTGGTATTCGCGCGTGCTGGCTGCGGATCCGCAGAATGCGGAAATCGAGGCGATCCTGCATGCCATGGATGCGCCGAATTCGGCAAGCGCAGCACCCACTCGTGGCTTCACAGCTGACGCTGCGCTCGACGACGTCACGCCGCCGGGTTTGCGGGCAATCGTCTCCGCTCCGTCCGATGAGACCGTACCCGATTTCCGCGTAGAACCATCCGGCATACTGCGCCCGCTCGAGCCTGCTCTACTCGAGACGTTTGACCTCGCGGCGCTGATTGGCGTTGATCCCGAACTCGATTCGGTGGATACGCCGTCAGGTGCTGCCGCGACGCCAGCAGGGCGCATGCACGACGAAACGCCTGTGCCGACTGGTACGGACTTCGAGCGATTCGTCCCGCGAGACATGTCGGGTGATGCGGTCGGCGTGGGCTTTTCGTTCGATGATCTCGACATGATGGCCGACCTGCCGCCGCTCGCCGCGCCGACGACCGAGACGCACGCTGCAACACACATCCACTGGGTGGCGAGCGAGGGTCCGGAATCATCGTCCAATGACTCGGCCGTTCCGGACGCGCCACGCGCTGCGCTGTCGCCGGTCGATGATGCATTGCTCTCGCACCCCGGCTTCAGCGCGCTGGCAAGCTTTGCGTCCTGGCGCACCGCACAGGCTCGGGACACGCCGTCGTCACTGCCTGCTCAACCGGCGCCGCTGTTAGCCGTGCCCATGGCCACACCGCGCGTCGCACCAGCCGTTTCTGCGCTGGCTGCCGACGAGAACGCGTCGTGGAACGACGACGAGCCGACGAATGCAGGCGTGTCAACGCCGGAATTCATGACCGAGACCATGGCTGTGTTATACGAGCAGCAAGGTTACGTAAAGCAGGCGCTCGACATTTACGTAGTGTTGCAGAGCCTGTCGCCCAATGATGAGGTCGTCGCGCGCAAGATTGCCGACTTGCGACGAATCGTGGCGCCTGCCGAGTCTCAGGCATCACTTCAGGCAGACGCTGCCAATACGTTGCAGTATGAGGACTTGAGTGATGTCGGCTCGTTCGATTCATCGCTCGTTCCTGCGTCCTTCGCCAATGTCCCTGTCGTGCCGGACCAGTCGCTCGACGAGGCGTTTGCCTCCGCATGGAACGACGTGCCGCCGGAAGCCGAGCTTCCGGGAGATGACTGGTTTGCCGACGACGACGCGAATGCCGACGAGCGGAGCGTCGACATGCTCATGGAGTCGAACGGCATGTTCGGCGTCACCCTGGGCCAGTTCGTGGAGCCGGCGGCGTCGAGCGAGTTCGACGGTGATATTGCCGACGCGTCTGCAGCACCGTCTTCCATCGCGCTCGCGGCGATCTTTCAAAATCCCGACGTTGGCGCGTCCGATGGAGCGGCGGCCGATTATCTCGGCGTGCTTGCTGGGCAGATAGTGGGCCGGTTACCGAAAGAGCCACCGACGCTGCCGGTGCCTGCTGTGCTCGAGCTGCCGCGAGCAGCTGCGTCGGATTTGGCGAGTGCCGCGGCCTTGGCGCCACTTCTGTCCTTCGACCGATTTTTTTCCGGCAGCGGCTCCGCGCCGCGGATTCGCGTCGATACGCCGCTGGCAACCGGTCGGCTCACGGGCGCTGCGCCGGCGGTGCCACACGCGGCGCCGTCCCTGTCTCCAACGTTCGGCGGAATGCCCGTCGTGACGCCGCCAAGTGGTGCGACGTCGGGCGCATGGACCGGGTTCGATCGGTTCGTGCCTGCGGCTGAGAAAGAACCGGCTTCGCGCGGCTCAGATGGTATGCAACCCGTCGACGCGGCGCCCTCTGCGCCCGACATGAGCGGCAACCAATCACAAGCCTCAGTGCAGGCGCCGTCGCCGCGGGGCGACGATCGGCGCGCCGCGGCGACGCACGAAGTACCAGCGGCCGGGCCGCCGCACGAGCCTGCGGCTGCCGCTGACCTGGCGGCGCAGCCGACCGATACGAAGTCGGCAGAACCTTCGCAGGCGCCGTCCTCCGACTTTCATCGCTGGCTCGAAGGGCTCTCGTGAGCGCACCCGCGACCCGCAGGGACACGCCCCTGCGCATTGCCGTGCTGCACGGACCGAATCTGAACCTGCTCGGCGAGCGCGAACCGGCGATCTATGGTTGTGCGACGCTGACGCAGATCGATGCGTCGCTCGTCGTGATTGCGGCGGAGTTGGATGTGCAGGTCGAGTGCTGCCAGCACAATGGCGAGGGGCAGCTGATCGATGCGATCCAGTCCTGGCGCGCCGGGCGCATTCATGGCGCCGTCGTGAATGTTGCAGCCTACACGCACACCTCGCTCGCGCTGCGCGATGCACTGGCTGCCGTCGCCGTGCCGTTCGTCGAGGTGCATCTCTCGAACATCCATGCGCGCGAGCCCGAGCGTCGGCACTCGCTGCTTGCGAGTCTTGCCATCGGGATGATCTGCGGGTTCGGCGCGGACAGCTACCGACTGGGTCTCAGGGCGCTCGTCGGACGCCTGCGGGAGAATGCGTGACGGCGGATCTTGGCGCGCGCATCGCCACGCTGCAGATCGTGATGCACGAGCAGCATCTCGACGGGCTGCTGCTCACGAGTCTCGCCAACGTGCGGTACCTCACCGGCTTCTCCGGCAGCAACGCCCTCGTGTTCGTCAGCGGACGTGGTGGCGTGACACTGTTCACCGACTTTCGCTATCAGACACAGGTCGTGGACGAAGTCGGCGACACGGCGCGCGTGATCGTCGCGAGCAACAGCCTCTGGAGCGAGCTCTGGGCGTTCCTGCCGACTGTTGCGGGGCTTGAGACGGTCGGATTCGAAAGCGCCCACCTGCTGCACCGTGACTTCGAGCGACTGCTTGGCGATGGGGCGCGATGGCTGTGGCGGCCAGCTCGCGATCTCGTGGAGTCGCTGCGCGAGCGGAAAGATGCCGGCGAGATTGCGCTGATCGAGGTCGCGGCGCAGATGGCGACCGATGCGCTCGCCGTGACCTTGCCGCAGATCCGGATCGGGCAGCGCGAAACGGCGATCGCTGGCCTGCTCGAGAAGGCGTTGCGCGACGCGGGCAGCGAAGCCTTCCCGTTTGCGACCATCGTCGCGTCGGGGCCACGTTCGGCGCTGCCGCACGCGCGGAGTTCGAGCCGCGCGGTGGAATCCGGTGATTTCCTCCTGCTCGATTTCGGCGCCGTCCACGCAGGCTACTGCTCGGACATCACGCGCACCGTGGTCGTGGGCCGCGCGTCAACCGAGCAGCGGTCGTTGTACGACGCCGTCCGCCTGGCGCAGGAAAAGGCGTGCCTCGAAGTGCGTGCCGGGATGCGCGGACGCGAAGCCGATGCGATTGCCCGCGATTTCCTGATGGCTGCGGGGTTGGCTGACGGATTCGGGCACTCGCTGGGCCATGGGATCGGCCTCGAGGTGCATGAGGGCCCCCGCCTTGCCTCGTCCGCCGACGCGATTCTTCCTCTCGATGCGGTAGTCACCGTCGAGCCAGGTGTGTATCGTGCGGGATGGGGAGGCGTGCGCATCGAGGACGATGTGCTGCTTGCTGCTGCCGGTCCCCGACGATTGACCGACTTTCCTCGCGAGCTGCTGGAGTTGAATTGACCGTGACACTCGCGTCAACTGCCGTCAGAGCCCACTCATGATCGACCTGCGATATCTGAAGAAAGTTCTCGAGATGCTCGACGAATCGACCGTCGACTCCCTGGAGATCACCTCGGACAAGGGGATGAAGCTCCGCGTCTCGAAGAGTCCCACCCAGCGTGGCGGCACCGTGATGGGCGCGCAGATGATGGCTGCACCGGCACTGGCCGCCCCTGCGGCCGCCGCTCCCGTCGCCACACCTGCGGCGCCGGTGGAGGCGCCGAAGCCGGTGTCCACACTGCTGGAAGTGAAGTCGCCGATGGTCGGCACGTTCTACGCGAAGCCTGAGCCGGGTGCGAATTCCTATGCGAGCGTCGGCACTCGAGTCTCGAAGGGGCAGATCCTCTGCATCATCGAGGCTATGAAGATCATGAACGAGATCGAGTGCGACGTGTCCGGCACCGTGGTCGAAGTGGCGGTGCAGGATTCGTCTGCAGTGGAATACGGCCAGGTTCTTTTCCGCGTCGACCCGAATGTCTGAACCGACGGGCACGGGTGTGTCGCAATCAATTGGCGACAAGCCGATCAGCGGGCAGGGGCAGCAACTCTCCGCACAACTGCGCAGCTGGCTGGCATCGCTCATCGAGCGCGATGGCTCCGACCTGCACCTGAAGGTCGGGCGCGCTCCGACGATTCGTGTCTCGGGTGACCTGGTGAGCCTCGATCACCCGGCGCTGAAGGCGGAGGATCTCTCGGCGCTCGCCGAGCAGATCATGCCGCAGCGATACCTGAAGGAGTTCCAGCAGACCCGCGAGGCGGACTTCGCGATCGGCGTTTCGGGTATCGGACGCTTTCGCGTGAATGCATACCAGCAGCGTGGGACAGTGGCATTTGCGTTGCGCGGCATTCCCTATCAGACGCGCACCGCCACCGAATTGCACCTGCCGGCCATCGTCGAGGAACTGGCATTGCGGCCACGCGGGCTGGTGCTCGTCACCGGCATCACGGGGTCAGGCAAGAGCACGGCGCTGGCGGCGATGATTCATCACGTGAATCAGAACCGCTCGGCGAACATCATCACGATCGAGGATCCGGTCGAGTTCCTGCACCGCGACATCCTCAGTCATGTGAGCCAGCGCGAGGTCGGAACCGACACGTTGAGCTTCAGTTCGGCCCTGCGTCGCGTGCTGCGCCAGGATCCGGACGTGATCCTGATCGGTGAGATCCGCGACCTCGACACACTCGACACGGCGCTGAAGGCGGCGGACACCGGTCATCTCGTGTTTTCGACGCTGCACACGACCGATGCATCCACGACCATCGCACGCATCCTGAGTTTCTACCCGCCGCATCAGCAGGCGGAAGTGCGGTTCAACCTGGCAAATGCGCTGGCAGGGATCATTTCGTTGCGCCTCGTGCCGCGCAAGGACGGCAAGGGGCGTGTGCCGGCCTGTGAAGTGCTCGTCAACACGGCCGCCGTGCGCGACAAGATCCGCGATCCGGCCGCGTCGCTCGACATCATCGAGTTGATCAAGGATGGCGTGGTCCAGTATGGAATGCAGACGTTCGACCAGAGTCTGCTGTCATGGTATACCCGTGGCATCATCAGCTACGTCCAGGCGCTGTTCTATGCCACGAATCCGAGCGAATTCGCACTGCAGATCCAGGGTGTCGGCTCGGCCAGTGATTCGTCGTGGGACACGTTCCGCGCCAATGCACCGTCCTGAGGAGTCATGTTCAAGAAAGTCCTGATTGCAAACCGTGGCGAGATCGCGCTGCGCGTCATCCGAGCCTGCCGCGAGCTGGGTATCCAGACGGTCGCGGTGTACTCGGAAGCCGACCGCGATTCACTGCATGTCCGTTTTGCCGATGACGACGTGTGCATCGGTCCCGCTGCCGGTCGTGACAGCTACCTGAAAATTCCGCGCATCATCGCCGCCGCCGAGATCACCGGTGCCGACGCCATCCATCCGGGATACGGTTTTCTGGCCGAGAATGCCGAATTTTCCGAGACGTGCACGGCCTCCGGCATCACGTTCATCGGTCCGACGGCGCACCAGATCCGCGTGATGGGCGACAAAGCCTCGGCGCGCGCCGCGATGGCCGCGTGCGGTGTGCCGATCGTGCCGGGCACGCCAGGTCCCGTGGATGATGTGGACGAGGCGCTCGCCTTCGCCGAGTCGATCGGATTTCCGGTCATCATCAAGGCGTCGGCCGGTGGCGGCGGCAAGGGCATGCGCGTGGCGAAGGATGCCGACGATTTTGCGCGCAGCTTCCAGCTTGCACGCAACGAGGCGCTGAGCGCCTTTGGCAATGGCGACGTCTACGTCGAGAAGTATCTGCTTCGTCCACGCCACATCGAGTTTCAGATCCTGGGCGACACGCACGGCAACTGCGTGCATCTGGGCGAGCGTGACTGCTCGGTGCAGCGTCGTCACCAGAAGTTGATCGAGGAGGCCCCGTCGCCCGCGATGACGGCGGACCTGCGCCTGCGGATGGGTGCGGATGCGGTGCGTGGTGCCAAAGCGATCGACTATGTCGGCGCCGGCACGATCGAGATGCTGCTCGACACCGACGGATCGTACTACTTCATGGAGATGAACACCCGCATCCAGGTCGAGCATCCGGTTACGGAAATGCTCACGGGTGTGGACCTGGTGCAGGAGCAGATCCGTGTCGCAGCCGGCCTGCCGTTGCGCACCACGGAGCTGCCGCCGTTGCGCGGGCATGTGATGGAATGCCGCGTCAATGCCGAGGATCCCATGCGCAACTTCCAGCCATCGCCGGGCAAGATCAACACGTTTCATCCGCCCGGCGGGCCTGGTGTGCGCATCGACAGTCATGTGTACGCCGGGTACACCGTGCCGCCGTACTACGACTCGCTGCTGGCCAAGCTGATCGTGCAGGCGCCGACGCGCGCGGAGTGCGTGAAGCGCATGCAGGTCGCGCTCGAGAGCTTCATCATCGAGGGGCCCATGACCACGATCCCGTTTCTGGCCAAGGTCATGCAGAACGCGACGTTCCAGTCCGGTGATTTCGACACCAAGTTCCTCGAACGCGAAACCGACCTGTTCGCGAAGGAATGACGGTGCGTCTCGATGTCTTTCTCGCGCCGTCGGAATTGACTCCGGCGGCGCTCGAACATCGTGTCGTCGCCGTGATCGACGTGCTGCGCGCCACCACGACGATCGCCGCCGCACTGCATGCCGGCGCGCGCACCGTGATTCCGTTCCTGACCACGGAAGATGCGATGCGGACCGCCAATCGCTACCAGCGCGGCGAGGTGAAGCTTGCGGGTGAGCGACAGATGGTTGCGATTCCCGGCTTCGAGCTCGGGAACAGTCCGCTGGAGTTCACGACGGCTTCGGTCGGCGGGCAGACGGTGCTCCTGACGACTACCAACGGCACGCGGGCGCTGCTCGCCGCGGAGGATGCGCGTGCCGTGTATATCGCGAGTTACGGCAACTTTTCGCTGGTGCGCGCCCAGCTGCTGCAGGCGCTCCAGGATGGGCACTCCGTCTCGATCGTCTGCGCCGCAAGCGAGGGGATGCCGTCGCTCGAGGATTCGGCGTGCGCCGGACGCTTCGTGCACTCGCTGGTCGATGCGCACGCCGGCCTGATGATGAACGACGCTGCGCGGATGTGTGCGCTGCTGTCGGAACGCTATGGCGACGACCTGGCAGCGCTGTGTGCCGACGCCGAGCATGGGCGTCGATTGAGCGACGCGGGTTTTGCCGCGGATGTCATGGCGTGCGCCACGCTCGACCTGTATCCCGTGCTGGGCGAATTGGTCGAACGCGCGATCGTGCGCGTGAGCACGCCGCAGGCGGCGAGCAGCACGAGCGCATGATGAAACGCGAGTTGAGTGGTGTGGGCCTGCTGCTGCTGGCGCTGTTTCTGGCCGGCCTGCTGGTCACCTTCGCGATCGGGACCGATGGCGGCCTGCTCGAGGTGCGCGGCGCATTCGGCACGATCGGCGCGGCGATCGCGGCTCCGCTCGTCGTCGTGCTCGGATGGAGCGGTGTCGTGTTCCTGCCTGTGCTGCCCGTGGTGCATGGCCTGCGGCTGCTGGGACGGCTGAATCGCTCGGAGGATCGGTCGTGGCTCTGGTTCGCCAGCGGCCTGATGCTGCTGGTGCCGATCGGTTTCGCGCTTGCGTTGCGTGTGGAGCGCGAGACGAGCCTCGTGGCCGGCGTCTGGGGTGGCTTGATCGCGTTCTACCTCGTGAAGCTCGTCGGTTACGTCGGTGCGTGGCTGGCGCTGCTGGCCGGGTTGTCCAGCCTCACGATCGGCACGCTGGCGTGGAATCCGGTGCTGGCGCTGGTTGATCGTGCGCCAAAGGTTGCCGCGGCGCTGACACCGACGCGTGATGCAGCGCTTGCGGCGCTGCAGATGGCACCGGCGCCCGAAGAGATGCCTGCGATCGAGGAGTACGTTGGCGCATCGTTGGCGCGCGAGACGAAGAAGCTGCCGATCGCACGCTCGAAGCAGCCCGTGGCACGCGAGACCGTGACGCGCGATGCGGCTCTTGATCGCGACGAACTCGATGACGACGACGACGAGACCGTCGTGCGCGTGTCGCCGCTCGCACCGCGGCGGAAGCTCGGCCCAGCATCGCGCGAGGAGCGCGTCACGGCCGCAATCGAAGCTACCGCGGTGCCTGATGACGACGTTGGCGCGCTGCTGCCGCCGACGACGCTGCTCACCGAGCCACCGCCGCGGAACGCCGATGCCAACCGGCGCGAGCTCGACGCGTCGGGTGTGCGGCTGATGGCCGCATTGAAGACGTTCCGCGTCGATGGCACGCTGGTCGGCCGTACGACGGGACCGACCGTCACGCAGTTCGAAGTGGAGCCCGCCGCGGGCGTGAAGGTCCGGCAGTTCGCGTCGCTCTCGAACGACCTTGCGCTCGCGATGCGCGCAAACAGCATCCGCATCGTCGCGCCGATTCCCGGCAAGGGCGCCGTCGGGATCGAGGTGCCGAATCCGAATCCCGAGATGGTGGCATTCCGCGAGATCGTGGAGCATCCCGATTACACATCGGCGCGCGCGGCGCTCCCGGTTGCGCTGGGCAAGGATCTGGAGGGCCGGCCCGTCATCGCCGACCTCGCGAAGATGCCGCACCTGCTGATCGCGGGCGCGACCGGCTCGGGCAAGTCGGTGTGCGTGAACACCATCATCACGTCGCTGATCTACCGGCACACGCCTGCCACGCTGCGCTTCCTGATGGTCGACCCGAAGATGGTCGAGCTCTCGGTGTACAACACGTTGCCACATCTCCGGCACAAGGTGATCACGGACAATCGCGACGCGGCCGCGGTGCTCAAGTGGGCGGTGCTCGAGATGCAGGACCGCTATGCGCTGCTGGCGGCGAACGGCTGCCGCAACGTGCAGGACTTCAATCGCCGGGTGCAGGAAGGCGCACGCCTGCAGAAGCCACGCAATCCCGAAATCGCCTTCGAGGTCAATACGTACGATGGCGGCATACTGCCGTACATCGTCGTGATCATCGACGAAATGGCGGACCTGATGATGACAGTGCAGGGTGAGGTGGAAACTCCGATCGCCATGCTGGCGCAGAAGGCGCGCGCGATCGGCATCCACCTGATCCTCGCCACGCAGCGACCCAGCGTGAACGTGATCACGGGCCTGATCAAGGCGAACTTCCCCAGCCGCATCGCGTTCCGCGTGGCGAGCCAGATCGACAGCCGCACGATCCTGGATGGGTCGGGTGCGGAATCACTCCTGGGCAATGGCGACATGCTCTTTTTGCCACCCGGCAAGTCGGAGCCGGGGCGTCTGCAGGGCGCGTACCTGTCGAGCGAGGAGACCGAGCGATTGATGCTCTGGTACAACACGCAGCGTGAGCGTGCCGATGCCGAGCGTGAGGCGCTCGGTGCCGCGGTGCCGGGTGCGGTGGTGGAGCCGGACATCCTGGAACAGATCCGCGCACGTGAAGCAGTCGATGCCGGCGGCGGTGACGACGATGGCGATCCGGTCGACCGCGACAAGTTGTTTCGCGAGGCGGCGGAATTGTGCATCCAGCATCAGGGTGGCAGCACGTCGCTGCTGCAGCGTCGGTTGAAGGTCGGTTACGGACGCGCGGCGCGGATCATCGACCAGTTGCACGATGCGGGAATCCTTGGTCCGCCGGACGGCAGCAAGCCGCGCGATGTGCTGAAGGGGTTTCAGGATCTGGACGACATCATCGGGACCTGAGCTGGTCTTACCCTTCGTCTGCAACTGCAGCTGCAACTGCAACTGCAACTGCAACGGCAACTGCAACTGCAACTGCAACTGCAACTCTCCTCACACGGAGACGCGGAATCACGGAGGAACTGCAAATGCTTCTGAACAGCGCTTCGCGAGCGCAGTTCCCAAAGCAGTTTCGAGGCACCGCTGCCTGTCACCGACCGTCGCCAGCTGGTAGAACCCTCCGTGTTTCCGCGGCTTCGTGTGATGGGAGTTCGCAGTTGTGGTTGTCGTTCATGCGATGAAACGACGACGGTCGCATGAATCGGGTGAGCGCGGCAGCAGTGCCGCGCCGATCGTCACGCCATGACACAGACCAAGGCACAGGCGCTTGGCGCCCTCGGAGAGCGCATCGCGGAGCGGTGGCTCGCACGTGACGGTTGGCAGGTGGTGGACCGGCGATGGCGGTCGGGACGGCGCGACATCGACCTTGTCGCGATCCGCGGCAATGTCGTCGCGTTCGTGGAAGTGAAGACGCGCCGCAGCACCTGGTCGGGACAGCCGGTGGAAGCAGTCAACTGGCGCAAGCAGCGCGAGCTGACTCGCTCCGCGCAGACCTGGATCGACCGGCGCGGCGTGTTGATGATGCCGGAAGGCGCGGTCTTCCGCTTCGACGTCGTCGGGATCGTGGCGAATCCGGAGCGGATCGGGGTGCGCCATGTCGCGGCCGCTTTTCCGGCCTTTTCCACCCAATAGCCAATTCGCCTGTATTTGCCCTTGACGGGCTTTGTTCGGTTTCGTATTCTCTTCGGGCGCCGGGGCCCTTGCCCGGATTCACTAGATTGCGGTTCCTGGCCCCGTGCTGCCGCGACCTTCATGCAGGAAAACCGGGATGGCATCGATGGCGATTTCAGACGACAACAAGAAAAAAGCGCTGGCGCTTGCGGTGGCCCAGATCGAGAAGAACTGCGGCAAGGGCTCCATCATGCGACTCGGCATGGATACGCGCATCAAGGTCGATGCCATTCCGACCGGCGCGATCAACCTCGATGCCGCGATCGGCATCGGCGGCGTGCCCCGCGGGCGCGTCACCGAGATCTACGGCCCCGAATCGAGCGGCAAGACGACGCTCTGCCTGCACGTGGTTGCGAATGCGCAGAAGACCGGCGGCGTGGCCGCCTTCATCGATGCCGAACATGCGCTGGATACCGAGTACGCCCGCAAGCTCGGTGTCGATATCGATAATCTGCTGATCAGCCAGCCCGACACCGGCGAGCAGGCGCTCGAGATCTGCGAGATACTGGTGCGCAGCGGTGCGGTGGACGTGATCGTGATCGACTCCGTGGCGGCGCTGGTGCCGAAGGCGGAGATCGAGGGTGACATGGGTGACAGCTTCGTCGGCCTGCAGGCTCGCCTCATGAGCCAGGCGCTGCGCAAGCTGACCGGTGCCATCGCCCGCTCGAACACCTCGGTGATCTTCATCAATCAGCTGCGCGAGAAGATCGGCGTGATGTTCGGCAGCCCCGAGACGACGACCGGCGGCAAGGCGCTCAAGTTCTACGCCTCGCTGCGCCTCGACATCCGTCGCATCGGCCCGGTAAAGGACAAGGAAGACGTGGTCGGCTCGCACGTGCGCGTGAAGGTCGTGAAGAACAAGGTGGCGCCGCCGTTCAGGCAGGCGGAGTTCGATATCATGTATGCAGAAGGCATCAGCCACGCCTCGCTCGTGCTCGACATCGCCGCGGAAAGCAACATCATCGAGAAGGCTGGTTCATGGTACAGCTACAAGGGCCAGCGCATCGGTCAGGGCCGCGAGAACGCGAAGATGTTCCTCAAGGACAATGTCGAGATGCTCGGTGAGCTCGAAGAGCTGGTGAAGGGCGTGCTGGGCATGAAGATGGTCGAGCAGCCGGTGGCTCAGCCGGATGCTGACGGCGAGGAATAGCATGGCGCGCGTGTACGTCATCACGAGCGTGCCGTGGCGGTGTGATGCGATTGTCTGACGCGTCGGAACACGAAGGGGTGGAGTCGAAGCGGCGCGGGACCCGGAACCCCGCGACCTCCGACGCTGCCCCTTCGTTTCGCCAAGGCGCGCCGCGCGCCCCTCGCGGTGCGGGCCGCGCGCGGCGTGGGCCGAAAGAAGCCCCCGTCCTCGTCCCGCCGATTCGCGTCATGAATGTCGCCGAGGATCCGCGCGTGAATGGACGTGTGCGCGTCCGCTGCCAGGCGAATGGCGAGTCGGTCACGATCGTCATCGGCTCCAGTGGTGTGCGCGCCTTCAATGTGCAGCCGGGCATGGTGCTCGACACGGTCAGCTGGGCCGCGCTGTCGCGCGAGGCGCGCGTGGTCACCGCACAGGATGCCGCACTGCGCATGCTGTCGACGTCGCGACGGAGCCGGCGTGATCTGGAGATGCGTCTCCGGCGACGCGAGATGGACACCTCGGTCATTGCCGATGCGCTTGGCCGGCTGGATTCTGTCGGGCTGCTGAACGATGAGGAGTTCGCGCTCGCGGAAGCTGCGGCACAGTTGCGCAACGCGAAGCGGAGTACGGGGGCCGTGAAGCGCCGCCTGCGGCAGCGAGGCGTTGCGGGTGATGTGGCTGATGCGGCCGTGGCCGCGGTCGTCGAGACGGAGTTGATCGATGACGCGGTACGCTGCGAGGAAGCGGCGCAGAAGCGCGCGGGTCAGCTGCGGAGCTACGATCGGCAGACGGCCCAGCGGCGGCTCACGGGATTCCTGATGCGACGCGGGTTTGCGTCCGATCTGGTCTTCGCGGCGGCGAAGCGCGCGCTCGCGGGTTGGGGCCGCGCGGGCAGCGCGCAGATCGACGGCGCAGCTGGTTCAGGCGCCGACGACGACACCGACAACGACGAGTAGACGTGCGCGATGATCGACGCCGATCGTGGCGTCTGTCACCGTGCGGCGTCAGCAACGGTACGACTCGTTTCGCCGGAATCGCCGATGCCGCCTATATTTGGCGACTATGCTCGCGTCTGAGATCCGCTCCCGATTCCTGGCCTACTTCGAGCGCCAGCACCACGTCATCCGCCCGTCATCGTCGCTGGTCCCCGGCGACGATCCGACCCTGCTGTTCACGAACGCCGGCATGGTCCAGTTCAAGCGAGTCTTCCTCGGCCTCGAGGAGAGTCCGTTCGGCGCGCGCGCGACGACGTCGCAGAAGTGCGTCCGTGCAGGTGGCAAGCACAACGACCTTGAGCAGGTCGGGCACACGGCGCGGCATCACACCTTCTTCGAGATGCTCGGTAATTTCTCGTTCGGTGACTACTTCAAGCGCGATGCGATCCGCTTCGCGTGGGAGTTCATCACCGAAGAATTGAAGATTCCGAAGGAACACCTGCGCGTCACCGTCTATCACGAAGACGACGAAGCGCGGCAGCTCTGGAAGGACGTGGCGAACGTGCCTGAGAACCGCATCTACGGACTCGGCGCGCGTGACAACTTCTGGCAGATGGCCGACACCGGTCCCTGCGGCCCGTGCACGGAGATCTACGTCGACCTCGCGCACATGGCGAAGGACTGGGCGTTCCCGTCCGATGCCTCCGGTGAGTGGACGCGCACGGACCTGACGGATTTCTCGCTCGATGCGTTCGTCGAAGGTGCGGAAGCCGGACGGTTCCTCGAGATCTGGAACCTCGTGTTCATGCAGTTCGACCGTCAGGCCGACGGCGCGATGCTGCCGCTGCCCGCGCCGAGCGTCGATACCGGCGCGGGACTGGAACGCATCGCCGCGGTGATGCAGGGCGTGAGCAACAACTTTCACGCCGATCTCTTTGCGCCACTGATCGCGGCCGTGGAATTGGCGGTCGGCATTTCGTACCCGTATCGGCCGGGCGCTGGTGTCGGTACTGCACACGATGCGCACGGCACGTCGATCGACCCGGCCAGCTTCCGCGTACTCGCCGATCACGCACGCGCGACCGCGTTCCTCCTCGCCGATGGTGTGTTTCCGGCGAACGACGGACGCGGTTATGTGCTGCGTCGCATCCTGCGACGCGGCGTACGTCATGCGTGGCTGCTTGGCCGTCGCGAGCCCACGCTCGTGCATGTCGTGCAAGCCGTGATCGACACCATGGGCGACGACTTTCCCGAGTTGCGTGCACGCGCGAAGCACATCATCGACACCACGCGCGCCGAAGAAGTGCGTTTCCTGGCCACGATCGATGCCGGCATGAGCCGCTTCGAGGAACTCGCGCCGCTCAGCAGCACGCAGGGGTCCAGCACCATCCGCGGCACGGTCAGCGGGCAGGACGTCTTCACGTTGTATGACACCTACGGCTTCCCGATCGACCTCACGGAGCTGATGGCACGCGAGCGCGGATATCTCGTGGACATCGCCGGCTTCGAGGCGGCGTTGCAGGTGCAGCGCTCGCAGTCGCAGGAGGATCGCAAGAGCCGTAAACTTGGGGTGAGCGTGGATGTGCTCGCGGATTTCTCAGCGTGGCAGACCGAGCCCGCCGCGCTGGCGCAGGCGCAGTTCGTGGGCTACGAGCACATGGAGGCAACGACCGACGTCGCCGCAATCCGTGCACTCGACGATGGGCGCACCGCGCTGATCCTGCGCGACACCCCGTTCTACGCGGAATCCGGCGGTCAGGTCTCCGACGGCGGGCACATCGCCGGCGAAGGCTGGTCGCTCGTGGTGGAGGACGTCAAGAAGGTCGACGGACGAACCGCCGTGATCGGGACTGCGACGGGGCACGTCTCGTTTGGGTCCGTGCGCGCGACCGTACCGGCAGCCGTGCGTCGCGACATCGAGCGAAATCACACGGCCACGCACCTGCTGCACGCCGCGCTGCGCCAGGTGCTTGGCGATCATGTGCACCAGGCAGGTTCACTGGTGAGTGCGGATCGCCTGCGCTTCGACTTCACGCATCATGGTCCGGTGACCCCCGTGCAGCGCGCCGAGATCGAGACGATCGTGAATCGTGCGATCTGGAGCGGTACGCCGGTCGCGACACGGATCATGGCGCACTCCGATGCGATCGCGGATGGTGCGACGGCACTGTTCAACGAGAAGTACGGCGACACCGTGCGTGTGGTTGGCATCGGCAGCTTCTCCAAGGAGCTGTGCGGTGGCACGCATGTGCGGAATACCGCGGAGATCGGCGTCTTTGTGTTCGTGCACGAGACCGGGGTTGCCGCCGGCGTGCGTCGTGTCGAGGCGTTGACGGCGCGTGGTGCCTTCGCGCACTTCCGTGCTCGCGAGGCGCTGCTGCTCGAATCGGCAGAGTTGCTGAAGTCACCCGCGGACGCCGTACCGAAGAAGGTCCAGTCGCTGCTCGACGAGCGGAAGATGCTGGAGAAGCGCGTGGCCGATGCAATGAAGGGCGGTGGTGGCGGGCTCAGTGACCTGCTCGCCGGCGCTGCGACGATCCAGGGCATGAAGGTCGCCAGCGGTGAGGTCACCGGCATTCCCGACATGAAGGCGCTGCTGGCGCTGGGCGACGTGATGCGCGAGAAGCTGGGTAGTGGTGTCGGCGTGCTCGCGACGCGTTTCGAGGATGGCAAGGCGGCCATGGTCGTCACGGTCACCGATGACATTCGGGCGCGTGGTCTCGGTGCCGATGCCCTGATCAAGGCACTCGCGGCAGTTGGTGGTGGTCGCGGTGGTGGCAAGCCACACATGGCGCAGGCCGGGTTGCCCAGCGTGGACGCCATCGCGGTGGTGCTCGCGGCCGTCGGCGAGTCCGTCACGGCGCTCGTCCCCGCCTGACACGCAGGCTCACACCCGAGCATTCACGAGGCGCAGATGGCAACACCGGCGGGAGCATGGGTCGCGGCGCATGCAGAGCAGCCGCCGCTGGCACTCCGGGCGCGGCTGGATGTGATCCTGAACACGACGGACGCCGATGCACGGCCGGCGCCCGTGGCGGCGGCATTGCTGCATGCTGGGGAGTCGCTGTTGCGCACGATCCTCGGCAGCGGGTCCACGCAGCGTGATGCCGCGCTGGACCTTCTGACCGCTGACGCACTGGTGACTTACGCCTTCGAGGCGGCAGCGACGTACCCTGACACGCTTGACGAGCAGGCGGCGGCAGCCATGCGTGCGATCGCCGGCGTAGTGGATGCTCGGCCCAATTGAGCTGATGCCGTCGGTGCGCCTGCATGATTGACATCCACACGCACCTGCTGCCGGGTGTGGACGACGGCTCGCGTACGGCGGAGCAGTCGGTGCGCGTCCTGGCGCGCTTCATGGACGCCGGGGTCACATGCGTGGTGTGCACGCCGCACCTCGCGGCGAGCGAAGCGGACCGTGTGCCCTTGGAGCGGTATCGCCGGATTCACAACGAGTTGTGCGAGCTGGCGCCGCCGATGCTCACCGTGCAGCGCGGCTGGGAAATCATGCTCGATCGCCCCGGCATCGACTTGCGGTCCCCCGATCTTCGGCTCGGCGCCTCGAACGCGATCCTGGTGGAGTTTCCCCATGGAGTGCTGCCGTCGGGCACGGAGCTGGAACTTGCGCGACTGCGCCAGAGCGGTGTGCTGCCGGTCGTCGCGCATCCGGAGCGATACGGTGGTGCGACGCTTGAGCTGATCCGGCTCTGGCGTGCAGCCGGTGCCTTGATCCAGACCGACACCGCGTACCTGCTTGGTGAAGGGCGACGATCGCAACTCGCGCGAGGCATGCTGGCCGAGGGGCTCATCGACATCCTCGCGAGCGACAATCATGGCGATCAGCGCTCGCTGTCGGCAGCGCATGATTGGCTGCTCGAGATTGGCGCGCCGGACGCGTCCGAGCTGCTCACGACCATCAATCCGCGGTCGCTGCTCAGCGACCAGCAACTCGTGCCGGTGCCGCCGGTGCGCATGGAGACCGGCATGTTCGCACGGCTGCGTGAACTGCTCGGCCGCCGGCGCGGCACGCCGCTGCACAACACATCAATCGAATGAGAGGCGCATGACCCGGCTCGAGCACATCACGGACGCATTGCGCGAACTCGCGGCGACTGCCCTGCGCACGGCGGAGACGATCGGGCCGCAGCTCGACATCGCCGCAGCGATGGTGCAGGAGACCGTCGCCGCAGGTGGCACGCTCTTCTTCTGCGGTAACGGCGGCAGTGCGGCCGACGCACAGCACATGGCCACCGAGTACATCGTGCGCTACACGCGCAATCGTGCCGCATATCCTGCCATCGCCCTCACCACCGACACCTCGCTGATCACCGCGGCCGGCAACGACTTCGGCTTCGACCACATCTTCGAGCGACAGGTGGAGGCGCTCTGCCGCGCCGGTGACCTGCTCATCATCCACTCCACCAGCGGTAACTCGCCGAACGTGCTGCTCGCTGCCGCGGCGGCGCACGTGAAGGGAGTGAAAGTGCTGGCCTTCAGTGCACGGGATGGTGGTGCATTGCTCACGATCGCCGATCATTCCGTCGTCATCCCCACCGAGCGCACGGACCGTGCGCAGGAGCTGCACCTGAACATCGAACATGCCATCTGCGACCTGATCGAGGCGACCCTGTGATCGACCTCCGGGGACGACATGTGCTGGTGACTGGTGGCAGTCGCGGCATCGGTGCTGCTACCGCGATACTGTTCGCGCGTGCCGGCGCCGACGTGGCCATCGGCTACCGCTCGCGGAAGGCGGAGGCGGAATCGGTGGCGCTGGAGTGCGTATCGCACGGTGTGCGTGCGACGGCCATCGCGGCCGATCTCTCGCAGCGTGGCGGCGCCGACGCGCTCTGCATCGCGACCACCGCAGCTTTCGGCGCGATCGACATCATGGTCTGCAACGCCGGCTTCTGGCCCACCACGCCAGAGCCCATTGCGACGATGAGCGATGCGCGCTGGCACGACACGGCCGCGCAGAACTACGAGGCGATGTTCCAGTGCGCACGCGCCGCGGCGCGCAGCGTCACCGATGGTGGTCGCATCATCTTCGTCTCCAGCACCGCCGGGCAGCGTGGCGAGGCGTTCCACTCGGACTATGCCGCCGCGAAGGGCGCGATGATCTCGCTGACCAAGTCGATCGCGATCGAGCTTGCACCGCGCCAGGTGACGGTCAACGCCGTGGCACCGGGATGGGTTGACACCGATGCCATCTCTGACGTCGTGTTCGGCGACGAAAAATTGCGTGTCTCCGCCAACATCCCGCTGGGCCGCATCGCGACGCCGGCCGACATCGGCGGACCGATCGTGTTCCTCGCCAGTCCGCTGGCGCGCCACATCACCGGCGAGATCCTGAACATCAACGGCGGCAGTGTGCTGTGCGGCTGACGATCACGCGGGTGCCGCGCACATGATCGCGATGGTCTTTACCGGCGGCACCATCTCGATGCGTGTCGACGCTGTGGCCGGCGGCGCGGTGCCCGCACTGGATGCGCGTGACATCCTCGCGTCGGCACGCGGCATCGAGGATGTGGCCGAGCTGCGCGTGGAGGACTGGGGCCGCTTTCCCGGTCCGCACATGGACGTCGACCGGATGTGGGCCTTGCGCGCGCGCGTGCTCGAACTCGTGGCCGAGGATGGCGTGGACGGCATCGTGATCACGCATGGCACCGACACGATCGAGGAGACCGCGTACCTGATTGCGCGTTCGGTGGTCACGTCGAAGCCCATCGTGTTCACCGGTGCGATGCGCAACCTGAGTGAACTGGGGTGGGATGGTCCGTCGAACCTCGTCGATGCGGTGCGCGTGGCCGCACATCCCGAGGCACGCGCGTATGGCGTGCTGCTGGTGATGAACGGTCGCGCGTATTCTGCGCTGGACGTGACGAAGGCGCACACGCATGTGCTCGACGCGTTCGAGAGTCCGGGGCTCGGTCCCGTCGCGGAAGTGGACGACGAGGCGGTCATCTTCCGGCGCGCGTTGTCGGTGCAGCGTGCCGTGTTGTCGCCCGAGTCGCTCGCGACGCCGGTGGACATCGTGGGTGCGTGGGCCGGTGCCGATGCGCGGCTGCTCGATGCGCTGCTGCCGACTGCGCGCGGGCTCGTGGTGTCGGCGCTCGGGCGCGGCAATGTGCCGCCGTTGATGGCCGACGCGCTCGCGAAATGGCGGGACGCCGGTACGCCGGTCGTGATCACGAGCCGCACGGGGCGCGGACGCGTCGGCCAGACCTACGGGTATCCGGGCGGCGGTCGGCGACTTGGTGAGCTTGGCGCCATCTTCGCGGGCTCGCAGCGGCCGGTGCAGGCGCGCATCGACCTGATGCTGGCCCTTGGTGCAGCGCTGCACGGCGACGCGCTGCATGCCGTGTTTGCCGGCACCTGACACGGTGCCGGCCGGGAACTCAGACGGCCTGAGCTGCCGGAATCGCGCGCGTCCAGCGCTCGAAACATTGCCAACCGAACTCGTTGGCGGCCCGGATCTGATCAGGGAAGCCGAATCCATCCAGATAGCCGAGCTGGCGGGCTTTCCATTCGCAGTTCCACTCAAAGTCGAAGGTCTGCACATCGCCGTCCGCATCGGTCACCTGCAGCTGGCCAACGAAGTCAGCGCAGCCGCTCGCGCCGCGCACCTGCACGCGATCGACCGTCAGGCCAGGTTCGGCGTGCAGCAGCTGCGCGATCGCGCGCAGCACCTTCACGCGAGGACTCGCACCCGAGGTCGAGATGCGATCCGCAGGCTGTCGCGTGGCGTACGCGACGAGATCAGTTCGGAATGCGTCCGTCGCCCGGGAGGCGGCGAGCAGTGGTTCGAAGTCAATGATCGTCATGCAGGAAAGGTAGTCGCCCGTGTTCCGTTAGCTTCTGCGCATGCCACGTCACATGCGCCCGCGCCGCAGGTCGTCGATGCGCCGCGTCGGCAGCTCCTGTCCAACCGTGGCAGCCGCCAACGCGCATGCATGACATCGTGGTGAAGGCGCCGGACGCCGTGCGTGAGATCGCCGATCGCCTCGAGGGTGCCGGGCACGAGACCTGGTGCGTCGGGGGTGCCGTGCGCGATGCGCTGCTGGGGCAGGCCGACGTGGATTGGGATCTGGCCACCGCCGCCACGCCGGGCGAGGTCAAGCGACTCTTCGGGCGGACCGTCCCGGTCGGTATCGAACATGGCACGATCGGCGTGTTCGGTCGCGACGGCCGCCTGCACGAGGTCACGTCCTTCCGTGCCGATGTCGAGACCGATGGCCGGCACGCCGTGGTCACGTTCGGCGTCTCGCTGGACGAGGATCTCGCGCGTCGCGACTTCACGATCAATGCCATGGCCTGGTCGCCATCGCGTCAGGAATTGCGCGACCCGTTCGGAGGGCGTGCCGACCTGCAGGCGCGACGCGTCCGCGCCGTCGGCGAGGCCTCGCGTCGCATGGCGGAGGATCGCCTGCGAGCGCTGCGGGCCATCCGCTTCGCCGCCCGCTTCGACTTCGCGATCGACGCCGACACATGGCGCGCGATCGTGGACAGCGCGCCGTCGCTCACGCGTCTCTCCGTGGAGCGTGTGTTGCAGGAGTGGACCAAGACGCTGCAGCAGGTGCGCTGTCCGTCGCGCGCTTTCGAGCAGTGGCGCGCCTCGGGGGCGCTGGCAGTGCTCGTCCCACGTCTCTCGGCCGTGGAAGCGGTGTGCTTCGAGGCAGTGGACCATGTACCGCTGCCGTCATGCAGCACACGTCCGGAGCGGGCGGCGCTCCGGCTCCTCACGAGACTCGCGCTGCCGTTCGTGACGCTTGGTGGACGCGAGGCCCACGCCGCACTGACGGCGCTTCGCGCATCGAACACCGACGTGGCGTTCGCCGGTGCCGTCGCCGATTCGTGGGTCCGTGTCGGGCTGGAGCTGGAGCGTCTCGCCGCCGATGACGTGCCTGACGGGGCGGCACTCCGTGGCATCGCATCCAGCATTGGCCGTATGCGCGTACCGGCGACGCTGCGCGTGTTCGCGGCCATATGGGCGGCGCGGCGCGAACGCGATGTCGCGGCGCCAACGGGTGCGCAGGTTGCACGCCTCGCGCGGCGCATGCTGCGTATCGCTTTCCGTGATCCGATCGCTTTGGGCGACCTTGCGGTGAGCGGGGACGAGCTGCGGACGATCGGGGTGAAGCCGGGGCCGTTGATGGGACGGATCTTGCACGATCTGCTGCAGCGGGTGCTCGTCGACCCGGCGATCAACACGCATGATCAGCTGCTCGCCATCGCAGTGCAGCATGTCGAGGAGAACTAGGTGGCTTTCTTCCGCGGACCTGTTCCCGAAGTCTCGGTGTGGCGTCGCTTTCGTGATGCAACGGACACGTACATGGTCCTGCGGCGCGATGGCCTCGTCGGGACGCGCGCACTTGGCAACGCCGAGGCGATGGTTGAGCTCTTCCTCGAGCTCACGGCGGAGTGCTTGCCGTTCGTCACACTCACGGTGGATGACTGGCGCAACGATCGCACCTGGCGCGCCGAGGGGTTGCCGCAGGTCGCGCTGCTCGACGCGTTCTATCCGTTGCGCGTGCCACTCATCGGTGCCGGAGGCGTGGAGTTCACGCTTGATACCGATGGCGATCAACTGACGCTCTCCGCACATCTGGAAGTCGTGACCTGGTCGCGCACCGATCGCTGGCTCTACCTGCTCGACCGCGCGGGCCTGCGCGAGCGCCCACGCGTCCGCGGCCGGCTCTGGCGCCCTGATCGCAACGCCTTTCCACCGGCGGGAACGCTCACCGCCGGCGTGGACACGCTGGTGCGGACGCTCGCGATGCAGCCGGCCTGATGGCACGTCGCAGCGGCAGCGCCGCCGGCTCGGCACCCGGGCTGTTCAGCGACGTGGTGAGCACCGCGCCGCTGGCGCACCGGCTGCGACCACGTACGCTGGACGAGTACGTGGGCCAGCGGCAGCTCTTTACGCCGGGCACGCCAGTGTACGATGCTGTCGAGCGCGGCGTGCTGGGCTCCATGATCCTCTGGGGACCACCCGGCACCGGCAAGACCACGCTGGGCCGCCTCATCGCACAGCGCATCGGCTGGACCTTCGAGCCGTTCAGCGCCGTCAGTGATGGGGTGCCGCGGTTGCGGGTGATTGCGGAGCAGGCACGCCAGCGGTTACTCGCAAGTGGCGCGCGCACGCTGCTGTTCGTGGACGAGATCCATCGCATGAATGCCGCGCAGCAGGATGCGCTGCTGCCGATTGTGGAGGATGGCACGGTGACGCTGGTTGGTGCGACGACCGAGGCGCCGAGTTTCGAGATCAACGCGGCACTGCTCAGTCGTGCACGTGTGGTCGTGCTGCAGCCGCTGTCGCCCGAGGAGCTGCATGGCCTGCTGGAACGTGCGTTGCGCGACAGCGAGCGTGGACTGGGTGCGCGCAACATTTCCGCCGCCGACGATGCGCTGCCGGCGCTCGCACGGTGGGCGGATGGTGACGCGCGTCGCGCGCTTGGCACGCTGGAAGCAGCGGCCGCTTCACTGGACGACGGCGGCGTGCTGACCGTCGCACTGCTGGAACTCGCGTTGCAGCAGCGTCTCCCACGTCACGACAAGAGCGGCGAGCAGCATTTCGACCTGCTGTCGGCGTATCACAAGTCGCTTCGTGGCAGTGACGTGCAGGGCGCGCTGTACTGGATGGCGCGGATGATCAATGCGGGCGAAGATCCGATGACGCTGTTTCGTCGCGCGATGGCGATGGCGGCAGAGGACATCGGTGTTGCTGACCCACGCGCCTTGCAGATGGCCGTCGCAGCGCGCGACGCGTTTCACATGCTGGGCGCGCCTGAAGGCCTGATTCCGCTGGCCGAGATGACGATCTATCTCGCGACGGCACCCAAGTCGAACCGCGTGAAGATGGCGCTGGATGCTGCGATCGCGCGTGCGCGCGAGACACCCAACGCGCCGGTGCCGTTGCACCTGCGCAATGCGCCGACGACGCTGCACAAGTCGCTCGGGTTTGGCGCCGCGTATCAGTATGCGCACGAACAGCCAGGCGGGGTGCCTCAGCATTCGCACCTGCCCGATGAGCTCGAAAATTCGGTTTTCTACGAACCGTCCTCTCTGGGGTACGAGAAAGAAATCGGGAAGCGGCTCGAGTGGTGGGCTGCGCGAAAGGCCGAGCGAAGCGCCGCTACTGGCGATGGTTCGGCAAGTGGTACCACACCTGAAAGCGAACTGTGATGATCACTGGAGCCCGGATGCACCTGCACCACCTGCGACGCGTGCTGGTCACGTCGGCGCTGTTCCTGAACGCGGGGCTGACTGGTTGTGCGGTGGCGGCCAAGGCGGCCTTTACGCAGCCGGACGTCACGTTCCGCGGCGTCGGCGTGCGCTCGCTCGGCCTCGATGGTGCTGATGTTGAGGTGCTGCTGAACATCTACAACCCGAACGCGTATTCGCTCGGCGCGTCGCAGCTCCGCTATCGCCTGCTGGTCGACAGCGTGGAGATTGGGTCGGGCGCCCTCGACAGCGCGTTCTCGGTGGCACGGCGCGACTCGGCAATCGTCAGGCTGCCGGTTCGCATCGGGTTCCGCGCGGTGCAGAGGGTTGGCCCGCGCCTGCTGCGCGGCGGCGAGCTACCGTACCGTCTCATGGGCGACGTTACCTTGAAGTCATTCGTGGGCACTTTCGCCCGCGAGTTCAACGAAGCCGGTCAGTTTGACGCCTTCAAGACGTTTCGACCGTAAAAGAGGTGTATCATCTCGCGTGATTCGATCACCCTGACGCCACCCGCCGAGCGTGCGCTGCTCGTCGGCGCACCGCGGAAGCGCACGGCTGCCCGTCACCAGGTCGACGAGCATCTGGCTGAACTCGCGCGCCTGGCGGACACCGCCGGCGCCGAGGTCGTCGGCACGTTCACGCAGCAGATCGAGAAGCCGCACTCGGGTACGTACCTCGGCAGTGGCAAACTGGATGAGCTGCGTGAGCGCGCCAGCGAGCTCGATGCCACGCTGGTCGTGTTCGACGACGAGCTGAGTCCGACGCAGGGCAAGAACATCGAGCAGATCGTGGGCAAGCGCGTGATGGATCGCGCGGAGCTGATTCTGGACATCTTCGCAACGCGCGCGCGCAGCAGCGAGGCGCGCATGCAGGTAGAGCTCGCGCAGCTGAACTACATGTTGCCGCGGCTCACGAAGATGTGGACGCATCTCGAGAAATTTCGCGGCGGTATCGGCATGCGCGGGCCTGGTGAAACGCAGCTCGAGACCGATCGTCGGCTGATCGGGCATCGCATCCGTGTGCTGCGCGAGCGCCTGCTGGACGTGTCGCGGCACCGCGCCACGCTGCGCTCGAACCGTGAGGGCACGTTTCGCGTGTCACTGGTCGGGTACACGAACGCGGGCAAGAGTTCGGTGCTCAAGACGCTGAGCGGAGCGGAGGAGGTGTACGTCGAGGATCGGCTGTTCGCGACGCTCGATCCGCTCACACGCGACGTCGATCTCGGGGAAGGGTATCACTGCCTGCTCACCGATACGGTCGGCTTCATCCGCAAACTCCCCCATCACCTCGTGGCCAGCTTCCGCGCGACGCTCGATGAAGTGCGCGAGGCGGACCTGCTGCTGCACGTCATCGACTCCAGTCACGCGAGCTGGGAGGAGCATCGCTTCGTGGTGGACGAGGTGCTGACCGACATCGGCGCCATCAACACGCCGCTGGTGCATGTGTTCAACAAGATGGATCTGTTGTCGCCCGAGGTGGACGAGGCGGTGCGCACGCGCGTGGGCAACCTGATTCCCGATTCGCTGTTCGTGTCGGCGCACACGCCCGATGGCCTGGAGCCGTTGCGCGAGCGGTTGCGTGAAGGCGTACGCGCCGTGCGTCCCATCGTGCGGATCCGCGTGCCCGCCTCCGATGGCAAGCTGCTCTCGACGCTGTACCGGCAGGGCGAGGTGCTGGACCAGGCCGAAGATGGCGAGCACCTGATGGTACGCGTGCGCATCGATGCGACGTTGCGGGGGCGCCTGGAGCACGAGGGCGTGGTGGTGAAGGGCTGACGTGTCGTGACGTGATGGCGGTAAGGGACGTCGCTGGCTCGCTTGGTTCGCAATCGCTACGTTTCTGCTGGCGGAACATCGAGAATGTTCATGCTGCACGTCACTCTTTTGTATACGCTCATGTCACCACGAAAGGCGCTGATCACCGGTATCACTGGTCAGGATGGTTCGTACCTCGCAGAATTTCTGCTGGCAAAAGGCTACGAAGTGCATGGCATCGTTCGGCGCGCGAGCACGTTCAACACCGGTCGCATCGACGCGTTGTACGAGCAGCCGCACATCTCGTCGGGCAAGCACCTGCAGCTGCATTACGGCGACTTGAGCGACAGCTCGTCGCTGCAGCGCGTGCTCGCCGCCGTGGTGCCGGACGAGGTCTACAACCTCGGAGCACAGAGCCATGTGCGCGTGAGTTTCGATGTGCCCGAGTACACGACCGATGTCGTCGGAACCGGCACACTGCGCCTGCTCGAGGCAATGCGCAGCCTGGGCATTGCGCCCAAGTTCTACCAGGCCAGCTCCAGTGAGCAGTACGGGCTGGTGCAGCAGGTGCCGCAGTCCGAATCCACGCCGTTCTATCCGCGATCACCGTACGGCTGCGCCAAGGTGTTCGCGCACATGTTGACGGTGAATTACCGCGAGAGCTATGGCTTTCCCGCCAGCTGCGGCATCCTGTTCAACCACGAGAGCCCGCGTCGCGGCGAGAACTTCGTCACGCGGAAGATCACGCGTGGCCTCACTCGCATCAAGGCGGGCGTGCAGAAGTCGTTGGCGCTGGGCAACCTGGAAGCCAAGCGCGACTGGGGGTTTGCCGGCGATTATGTCGAGGCCATGTGGATGATGCTGCAACAGGACGTCGCCGACGATTACGTCATCGCGACAGGCGAGACGCATACCGTGCAGGAATTCCTCGAGGTGGCCGCCGGGTATCTGGACATGGACTGGCGCGCCGTCGTGACTCAGGACGCACGTCACCTGCGACCGGCAGAGGTGGACCTGTTGCTAGGTGACCCCGCCAAGGCAAAGCGCGTCCTAGGCTGGGAGCCGAAGGTTTCTTTCCGCGGTCTCGTGCAGATGATGTGCGACGCCGATCTCGCGCTTGCCCAGAAGGAAGCGCGCTGACGTCCGCCAATACGGCTTTCGGGCCGCCAGCTCATTTATGACGAAATTTCTGCTTACCGGCGCGGCCGGATTCATTGGCTCGCACGTGGCCATCACGTTGCTCGAGCGCGGTGATGACGTGCACGGCATCGACAACCTGAACGATTATTACGATCCCACGCTGAAGGATGCGCGGCTGGCGCGTCTCACCGGCCGGCCGGGTTTCACGTTCCAGAAGCTGGACGTCGCCGACCGGCCCGGGATGGAGGCGCTGTTTGCGTCGCAGCGATTCGACAAGGTGATCCACCTTGCCGCGCAGGCCGGGGTGCGCTACTCGCTGGAAAATCCCCACGCGTACATCGACAGCAACATCGTCGGCTTCACGAACATCCTTGAAGGTTGCCGGCACAATGGCGTGCAGCACCTGACGTATGCGTCGTCGTCCAGCGTGTACGGCGCGAATGAGGCCATGCCGTTCAGCGTGCACCAGAATGTGGATCATCCGCTGTCGCTGTATGCTGCGACGAAGAAAGCGAACGAGCTGATGGCGCACACGTACAGCCACCTGTACAAGCTGCCGACCACGGGCCTCCGCTTCTTCACGGTGTACGGACCGTGGGGTCGCCCCGACATGGCGATGTTCCTGTTCGCGAAGGCGATCCTGTCAGGCCAGCCGATCGACGTGTTCAACAACGGCCAGATGCGCCGCGACTTCACGTTCATCGACGACATTGCCGAGGGTGTGGTCAGGACGAGCGACCTCGTGGCGTCGCCGAACGCCGCCTGGGATGGCAAGTTGCCCGATCCCGGCACGAGCGCGGCGCCGTACCGGCTCTACAACATCGGCAACCACAATCCCGTCGAGCTGCTGTACCTGATCGAGACGCTGGAGAAGGCGCTCGGCCGGACCGCGACGAAGCACATGATGCCGATGCAGATGGGCGACGTGCCGGCGACGTATGCTGATGTGGAGGCGCTCACGCAGGACACCGGCTTCACCCCGGCTACGCCGATCGAGGTCGGTGTGGAGCGGTTCGTGAAGTGGTATCGGGACTATTACAAGATGTGAGTGCGCGGTGATGCGGCGCGCCAGTTTCAGGCGCGCCGCACTGCGACCGCAGAGAGTGCCGATCGATCGATGACCTCAGCCGTCGCCGTTTCGTGGTCGATGCGATTCGGTGACTCGAAGTCCGGTACGATTTCCTCGAGTGACCGTCGCAGGTACGAATCGCTCGCGTTGCGCGTGGCTGATTCGATGAGCTGCACGATCTGCATGTAGACGCGCAGGTCGGGCGGCTCGTAGCGCGCTTTCATGATCTTCGGGTGCGACGTCTTCAGCACTTCGTCGCCCGAGAAGAACAGCTCCTCGTAAAGTTTCTCGCCCGGGCGCACGCCGTTGAAGACGATCTCGATGTCTTCGCCTTCGGTGAGACCGGAGAGCCGGATCAGGTCGAGCGCCAGGTCGTAGATGCGAACGGGCTCGCCCATGTCGAGGCAGAACACCTCGCCGCCGGTGCCGATGGCGCCGGCCTGAAGCACCAGCCTTGTGGCCTCGGGAATCGTCATGAAGAAGCGACGCATCTCGGGATGCGTCAGCGTGATCGGGCCACCGTTGCGGATCTGGCGCATGAAGGTCGGCACCACACTGCCGCGACTGCCCAGCACGTTGCCGAAGCGCACCGCCATGAAGTGCGCCTTGTGCGTATGCGCGGCGTGGCAGACGATCATCTCGGCCACACGCTTGGTCGCGCCCATGATGTTGGCCGGGCGGACGGCCTTGTCCGTCGAGATCAGCACGAAGTGCTCGACTCCGGCTTCGAGCGCACTCGTGACCACGTTGCGCGTACCGACGACGTTGTTCAGCACGGCCTCGATGACGTTGTCTTCCATCAGCGGCACATGCTTGTGTGCGGCGGCGTGAAACACCGCGAACGGACGCCAATCCTGAAAGACGCGGTGAATGCGTTCGGCATCCTTCACGTCGGCGATGATCGGCACCGTGGGGACGTCAGGGAACCGTTCGCGCAGCTCGGCGTGGATCTCGAAGATCGAGTTTTCACCGTGGCCCAAGAGGACGATGTGGCCCGGATTGAGCGTCGCAATCTGACGGCAGAGTTCGCTGCCGATGGAGCCGCCGGCGCCGGTGATGAGAATGGTGCGGCCGCCGGCGAGCGACTGAAGTCCCATGAGGTCCACTTCAACTGGCTCGCGGCGCAGCAGGTCACCGATCTGGACCTGGCGAAGCGCCGAGATGGACACCCGGCCGCTGAGCAGGTCGTCAAGACCCGGTACCGTCCTCGCCTCCACCCCTGCCTCGCGCGCCAGCTGAATGATCTTGCGAAGAAACGATCCGGGCGCTGACGGTGTCGCGATCACGATCATGTCGACCCCGGACGCCTTGGCGATGTCGACCATCTCGCTCGTGTGGCCCAGAACCGGCAGGCCGAGAATACGCTTGCCGTGCAGCGTGGGGTCGTCGTCGAGAAAGCCGAAAGGGACCATGCCTGTCCGGTCACTGTCCACCATCTCGCGCGCGACAAGTTGACCGGCAGAGCCGGCGCCGATGATCAGGGTCTGTCGCCCATGACGTGCGGGCTTCAGGCGGCCCAGAACACTTTGCCTGTGCGCTCGCGAGAGGATGCGCACACCGATGGCGCCGGCCATGAAAAGCGCAGCGTCCAGCAGCAGTACGGACCACGGCACGGCGGTGCCTGTGACCAAGGCGAGGAGGCGGCCGACGATTGCCGTGAGCAGCGTCACGAACGCGCCGGTGTAGATGAGCTGGATCGCCTCACGTACGCTCGCGTACCGCCAGACCTGCGAATAGGCACCCGTCGCATAAAAAATCAGAATGCGAACCAGGCACGCGATCGATGTGTACTGCGCCAGCATTTCGCCATGAGGCGAGGGCAGCGGCCAGACTTCAAATCGCGCGACGTAGGCGAGCAACGATGCAATGAGACTCAGCATCACATCGGCACCAACGAGGACACGGGTCCGGTTGGCAGTGACGCGAGTCAACGATTGGGGTGTGATAACACCCGGCATGGCAGTCGGTTGAGAGAAACCCCGGCGGCCCAGGCGTACACCAGGGGCGCGATCGTACGCGTACGGTACTTTCACCAGTCGAGTGTCGTCACGAAGTGACTGTTGCCGGAAGCTCGGAGCCACCACAAATATGTGTCGCGTGCCCTGCAGTCGTCAGGTCTTGCTTGCCTGCGCTTCCTGCTGCGGCTAAACTCACGGTTCGTCGGAAGGCGCCCTGCTCACGCCGCGACCGCAGTTGCAACCGGACAGACACTGGTTTCCAGCCTCCGCCACGGCGAATTCATCAGCGCGACCACACTTGGTGTCGCGCTTGCGCTGACGTCGGCGACGCAGCTTCGAGCCCCGTTGCTGCCCGTCGGGCCGGGCGAAGTTTTGTTGTTCCTGTGGCTCGTGATTGCGTTGTTCGGTTTTGTGCGCGAGGGGCGGGTCGAGCAGACGGTGCTAACGCAGCCGATCATCGTGTTCTGGATGGTGACGCTCGTGTCGCTCTTCCTCGGCTGGTGCACTGGCATTTACCTGAACGTCTGGGACCCAGCCTCGACGCGTGACGCGATCGCGGTCGCTCTCGCTGCCAGCGTGGTCGGATTGTCCGTGGTCCAGCCCAGGTGCGCTGCTCGCATCTGGACTGCCAGCGGCGCCCTTGCGATCACATATGTGGCGTGCCTTGGTATGCTCCTGCTGCTGACTGCGCTCGGAAGGCCTACCCTCGGGCCCATCAACGCGTTGTTTGGTTTTCGGTTCGCGGGGTGGGCAACCAACCCGAACCAGACAGCACTCGCAGCGTCCATCATCCCGTTCCTGGCGTGGGAGCATGCACGACGGTCGCGCGGCATCATGGCTCGCGTCATGTGGTCATGCGTGGCGCTCGGCGCCCTCGGCATCGGTGCGGCGACGCTGAGCGATGCGCTGATGCTTGCATGGGGTGCGGCTGCTGCGGTCGGACTTGGGCTGTGGTGGTGGAAGGCGAGTTTCCTGCAGACTGCGCGTCGGCGGAACAAGCTGCTCGCGGTGTTCGGCGTCCCGCTGCTGGTGGCCGTCGGCGGTGTCGTGTACGGCCCGCGCCTGTTCGGGATCGCCGAAGCGACTGTTGAGTCTTCGTACGACGATGGAGGGCAGGGATCCGACCGTGTGGCTCGGTGGCAACATGGACTCGAGGCGGCCGCGCGAGCACCTGTCTTCGGCCTCGGGCCAGGGTCTTACTCCGGCCCGTTCGCGCCATTCCAGGGTGAGGAAGCACACAACTCGCCCATCGACTGGATGGACGCGACCGGTGTCGTCGGCCTGATCGCCCTTTTGTCGCTCTGGGCATGGGTCGCGCACCGTGTGCATGTCTCGCAGCGCGCCGGTGCCGGTATCGCGCTTTGCGCACTCATCGTGTTCTCGATGTTTCACTTCGTGCTGAGACAGCCGGTGTTCTGGTTCTTTCTGCTTGCGCTCGCGTCACCGCTGCCGCTACTGCGTGCACGCAGCCCTCGCCTTGGAGCGCACTGAGTCATGTGCGGAATCTGTGGCTACCTGAACGGTCCCGGTCTGCGTCCCGCCGACGCGACACTGACGCGGATGACCGACTCGATCGCGCACCGCGGGCCGGATGCGGACGGCGCGTGGCGAGACGAGGCGTGCGGCATCGCCCTGGGCCATCGTCGGCTTGCAATCGTGGAGCTGTCGCCGCTTGGTGCGCAGCCCATGCAGTCCAGCAGTGGGCGTTGGGTGCTGAGTTACAACGGCGAGGTGTACAACTTCCGATCGTTGGGTGACGATTTGCGGGCGCTGGGTCACAACTTCCGCGGGTCGAGCGATACCGAGGTGATGCTGGCGGCAATCGAGCAGTGGGGGGTCGTGGCGGCTGCGCGGCGCTTCGTGGGAATTTTCGCGTTTGCGCTCTGGGACCGTCGCGAGCACCAGCTGCATCTCGTCCGCGATCACCTCGGCGTGAAGCCGCTTTACTACGGCACGGCCGGTGGTACGCTCGTCTTCGGCTCTGAGTTGAAGGCACTCGTCGCATATGCGGGGTTCGATCGCACGATCGATCGCGGTGCGCTTGCACTGCTGCTGCGACATAACTGCATTCCGTCGCCGTACACGATCTACCGTGATGCGAAGAAGCTCCCGCCAGGCAGCATCCTCACCATCGATGCGGACGGCCGCCATCAGGAGCCCGTCGCATACTGGTCGGCACGGGCGGTTGCCGAGCATGGCGCACGCAATCCATTGTCGCTGTCGGACCTCGAGGCGACGGACGCGCTCGAGGCGAAGCTGCGTGATGCGATCGGATTGCAGATGATGGCCGACGTGCCGCTCGGCGCGTTCCTTTCCGGTGGCGTCGACTCGTCGACCGTCGTTGCGCTCATGCAGGCGCAGAGCAGCCGACCGGTGCGCACCTTCTCGATCGGATTTCCCGACGTGCGCTATGACGAGGCCGACGCCGCACGCGCGGTGGCGGCGCATCTCGGCACCGATCACACGGAGCTGTACGTGACACCCGATGATGCGCTGGCGCTCATTCCGCAGCTGCCACGCTACTTCGATGAGCCATTCAGCGACTCGTCGCAGCTGCCGACCATGCTCGTGTCGCAGCTCGCACGCAAGCACGTGACGGTGAGCCTCTCCGGTGATGGTGGCGACGAGCTCTTCGCAGGCTACAATCGGCATGTGCTGGCGGAGAAGCTGTGGCAGCGCATGCGGATGCTTCCACGTCCGATGCGGCGCCTCGCCGCGAGCGCCATTCGCGCGGTGCCGCCGGATGCCTGGGAACGGGGGGTCGGCGCCACGGGGCTGTGGCGTTCGCAGCAGGTCGGTTCTGCCGGCATCGGCGCGAAGCTGCACAAGATGGCCGGGCTGCTCGACAGTGCCGGGCCGGAAGACATGTACGCTCGCCTCACGTCGCACTGGAGTGATCCAGCATCCATCGTGCTGGGCGCCGTCGAGCCGCCGACGTTGATTTCCGATCGCGCGGCGTGGGCGTCACTGCCGTCGTTCACCGAGGTGATGATGTACCTCGATCTCGTGACGTACCTGCCTGACGATATCCTCGTGAAGGTTGATCGTGCGAGCATGGCGTATGCGCTCGAGGCACGCGTGCCGCTGCTGGACCATCGCGTGGCGGAATTTGCATGGCAGCTGCCGCTGCACCAGAAGCTGCGAAATGGCGTGGGCAAGTGGGTGTTGCGCGAGGTGCTGTACCGACATGTGCCACGCGCGTTGATCGACCGCCCGAAAAAAGGCTTCGCTGTGCCGATCGACGCATGGCTTCGCGGCCCGCTGCGCGAATGGGCTGAGGCGCTGCTCGATCCGTCGCTGCTGGCACGCGATGGCATCTTTGATCCGGCACCCATTCGTGCGAGGTGGAAGGCGCACCTCTCCGGTGCGGCCGACCTGCATTACGAGCTGTGGGATGTGCTCATGTTCCAGGCATGGCATCACGACACGGGCTTCAACACATGACCGCCACCAGGGTCGGGCTCGTGCACGTGATGACGGTGCCGCAGACGTTCGTGCTGCTCACCGGACAGGCGACGTTCATGCAGCAGCAGGGCTTCGCACTGACGGCCGTCGCGTCGGACGGTCCGTATGCTCCGGTCTTCGCCGCGCAGGAGGGCGTGGAGGTCGTTCCGGTCGACATGCCGCGTCGAATCACTCCGCTGGCCGACCTGCGTGCGCTGCGACAGCTGGTCGCGGTGCTTCGTGCGCGTCGACCCTCCATCGTACATGCCCACACGCCGAAGGGCGGCCTTCTTGGCATGCTCGCGGCATGGATCGCGCTGGTGCCGGTGCGAATTTATCATGTGCGCGGCCTGCCGCTGGAGACCGCAACCGGCGTCACGAGACTGCTGCTCCGCATCAGTGAGCGGGTCAGCTGCACGCTGGCGCACCGGGTCTTCTGCGTGAGCCATTCGCTGCGCGATCGGATCGTGGAAATGGGGCTCGTCGCGTCGGAGAAAGTGCTCGTTCCGCATGCGGGCAGCGGCAACGGCGTGGATGCCGCGGGCGCCTACAATCCGGATCGCATGGACCAGAATACGCGCGACACCTGCCGCCGCGAGTGGGGAGTGCCTCTGGATGCGCCTCTGGTCGCATTCGTCGGGCGCATCGGTCGCGAGAAGGGAATCGTCGAGCTGGTCGAGGCATGGGCGCTGGTGCGTCTTGCGGTCCCGACGGCGCATCTCGTGCTTGCAGGTCCCGTGGACAACGCTCGGGATTCGCTGCCGACGCGCGTGATGGACGCGCTGCGCGATGATCCGCGCGTGCACCTGCTCGGCCTTCTCAAGGACGCGCGCGCCGTGTATGCAACGGCGGACCTGGTCGCACATCCGAGCCATCGGGAGGGTTTTCCCAACGTGCCGCTCGAGGCGGCGGCGATGGGTCGGCCCGTCGTGACGACGCTGGCGACGGGATGCCGGGACGCCGTGGTGGACGGCGTGACGGGCGCGTTGGTCCACGTTGGCGATGTGCAGGCGCTCGCCGCAGCGTTGCAGCGCTATCTTGCATCTCCGGAACTGCGGAAGGAACATGGCGCCGCGGGCCGCGCGCGTGCGCTGCGCGAATACGAGCCGCAGCGGATCTGGGCGAGCTACCTCGCGGAGTACCACCGTCTCCTGTCCATGCGCGGTTTGTCGGCGCCCGTCGCCATTCCCGCAGTCCAGCCTTCGGTATTCAACGACATGATCGCGTGACAGACGAATCGACTGACATCGGATTGGGGAGCGCACCAGCGCATGGCACCAGCGTTGTCTCGCTGCGTGACGTGCTGATGCCCGTCGCGCGCCGCTGGAAGCTGTTGGCGCTGATGGCGACGGTGGCGGCCAGCCTTGCGATCACGATCATCGCGATTCGCGGCCCACGGTACGAGGCGCGCCTGATCGTCGCGACCGTGAGCAGCCAACCCGGGTTGAATCTTGGCGGAGCCGCCGCACTGCTCGCATCGGCCGGCGGAGCGGCGCCGGCGCAAGCCGGCCTGCAGGTCAGCCCGCTGCTCATCGCGGATCTCATGCAGTCGCGCCGCGTGCTGCTGTCCGTTGGCTTGGCGACGCTCCCGGGACAGACGCAGCGGATCGTGGATCTGGTTGCCGAGAAGCCGGTGCGGTCCGACAAGGTCGTCGAGGAAATGGATGACGTGATCTTCGCGCGCGTTGCGAAGGAGACGGGCCTCGTTTCGCTGGGAGTCGTGCTGGCTGACAGCGGACTCGCTCGCGAGATTGCACGCCGTGTCGTCGCCGAGGTGACGCATGCCTACGTCGAGACGGCGCGTGCGCAGGCCAGTCAGCTCCGGCGGGCGCAAGACGTTCGCGTCGACAGCGCCCGGCGTGGCCTCGCGCGACTGGAACGCGAGCAGCAGCTGTTCCAGCAGTCGAACCGTGTGGTGCTCTCCTTCAGCGAGCTTGCGATTCGGCAGCAGGCGCTGCAGCGCGAGGTCGGTGTGGCGGAGCAGGTGTACTCGAAGGCGGTGTCCGATCGTGAGAGCGCCATCGCAAAGGAGCTCGAGGAGACGCCCGTGGTGGTGACGATCGATCCCGTGCCAGAGACGTTGCCGCCGACTCCGCGCCGCCTCGTGCTGTTCACCGGACTGGCCATCATCGCCGCCCTTGGCATGGGCATCCTGTGGATTTTCGTCTCGGAATCCCTCCGCGCGCCGCCGGCTCCTGACCGCCTCGGTGCACCGTCGCTCGACGTCACCTCCGTGCATTCCAGAACCCGCGGTCGCGCCGGCGCGTGAGCAGCGCCGCCGGCGATGGGCAGCGGTCACTTCGGAGTGACTTCGTCGTTAACCTCGTCGGCAACATCGGGTATGCCGCAGCACAATGGGTGATGCTGCTCGTGCTGGTCCGTCTTGGCTCACCGGCGATGGTCGGCGAATATTCGCTCGGGCTCGCGATCGGTGCGCCGGTGGTGATGTTCACCAACCTGCGGCTCGCGTACCTGCTTGCTTCCGATGCTTCGCGCGCGCGACCGTTCACCTCGTATTTCTCGCTGCGACTCGCGGCCAATGCCGTGGCGTTCGTGACGATCATGCTGTGGGCCACGCTTGGTGGTTATCGTGGCTCGACCTGGCTCGTGATCGTGTTCGTCGGTATCGCAAAACTTGCGGAAGCGCTCAGCGACATCACGTTCGGCTACCTGAGCCTGCGGCTGCGCTTCCGAGCGATGGCGCTCTCGCTCGCCTTGCGCGGGTGGGGCACGGTGATCCTCATGCTGGTGCTCCGCCTGCTCGACGTGCCGCTGGTCGGCATTGCCGGCGCACTCGCAGCGTGGTGGTGGCTGGCGTTCTGGGTCGTGGACCTGCGGCTCGTCCGCAATGCACGCATCGGCGATGACCCTGCGCTGGCGCCACCCGCCGGACTGCTCGCACTCATCCGATCGTTCCGACTCGATGCGGCACTGCTGGAGCTCGCATGGCAGGCAGTGCCGCTCGGCGTCGTCGCGCTCTCATTGTCGCTCGCCGCAAGCATTCCGCGCCTGACGATCGCGCGCGTGCTCGGTGCCGATGCCGTCGGGTATTTCTCCGCACTCGCGTACGTGATGGTGGCCGGTCGCATGATCGCGGTGGCCCTTGGCACACCGACGTTGCCGCGGCTCGGGCGTTTCGTCGCCGCCGCAGATCGCGCAGCATTCCTGCGCACAGTGGCGACGGTCGTGGCCTTCGGACTGGCGCTCGGTGTCGCGGGCGTGGTGGCGTCGCTTCTGGTCGGCCGACTCGCGCTGACAATCGTCTACGGGCCCGACTATGCGGCGTGGTCGGAGGTGCTCACCTTGCTGCTCGTCGCATCAGGACTTGGCTACGCCGCCACGTTTCTCGAGGACGCGCTGCTCGCCATGCGCCGGCTGGTGGCACAAGGTGTGTTGCTTGTCGCCACGCTGGGCGTGATCGCCGTCGCGTGTGCCACTCTGGTTCCGGTGCACGGCTTGCGCGGCGCGGCGTGGGCACTGGTGATTGGCGCGTGCGTCGAGCTCAGTGGCGCGGCACTGCTCTTCTGGCGCGCGATGTCGAGCTGGCCCATGCCCGAGGCAGTCGTGCCTCGGGTATCGGCGATGCCTCCATCAGCGGGCTGACAACGCAATGAGCGGCGCGTCGTCGCCCGTGAGCGCAGCACACAGCGACAGGCTTTCGGACAGCTCGCGCTCTTCGTAGGCAGCCACGGCTTCCGGCGACTGCGACAACTCCCACGGCGTGCGCCACTCTTCCGTGGCCGGCCGCGCATGTCGACGAACGAAATCCAGTGTCTCGGCAAGTTCGTGTGCCGGTCGTTCCGCGTATTCCGGCCACCAGTCGCTCGCGAAAATGCGCACATGCCGGCCCTGCAGCGCGGCAAGCTCGAGGCTTGCCGATTGACCGCGCCCCGCCGCATGCAGCAGCGGCAGAAGCTCGCGGAACGGGATGCAGCCGGCACCGACCGGACAGCGCACGAGCCGATAACCCTCATCAGTCCAGTGAATCGTGTAGTCCTTCATGTGCAGGTACTTGATCCACGGCAGCATCTTCTGCGCGAACGTGATCGGATGCTCGCCGGTCGCCAGCGGGTTGGCTGCGTCCAGCACGACGCCGAACCACGCGCTGTCGTAGCTCTCGCAGAGCCAGAGCAGGTCTTCCGACGCCACGTCCTGGTGGTTCTCGACGGCCAATGAAACCCCCACTCGCTCACTCGTGCGCAGCACCTGTGCGAGTCGTTCGCGTACGCCGTGCATGAACGGCACCCAGCCACCACCGGCGTACATGCGACGATCACCGCCATAGTCCGCACCGCCCACGACGGTGCGAACGATCGTGCTGCCAAGTGTCGCGGCATGCTTCGTCATGGTCGTCAGGTAATCCACGTCCGTGCCGAACGCCGAGATCACGATTTCCAGCTGGTGCTGATCGGCGAGTGCGCGAATGGCTGCAAGGTCGGCCGCCGGGATGTTCTCCAGGCAGCGCGCCGGAATCTCGGCGCCGCGAAATCCGCGCCGCACCGCTTCGCGTACGAATTCGAGTCCGCCGATCAGTGTTGCGCCGTCCGGCAGCCAGCCGTACGTGATCTGCGAACCGTACAAAGTGAAGTTCAGGTGCATGGTGTCTCAGCCTGCGAGCAGGCCGCCGTCCACGGGAATGAGGGTGCCCGTGACGTAGCTCGCCGCGGGTGAACAGAGAAATGCCACGACCGCCGCCACTTCCTGCGCGCGGCCGAGTCGCTGCATCGGGATCCCGCGCGTGAGCCGCGCCACGTCGTCTGGCGGAAAGCCGGCGACGAGATCGGTGTCGATCAGGCCGGGCGCGACACAGTTCGCCGTGATGCCTGGTGTGCCGGCCGTGTACTTCGCGATGCTCCGCGTGAGTGCGATCATCGCACCCTTTGCGGCTGCATAGTGCGCACCGATGAAGACGCCGCCGGATACGCCCGCTTGCGACGCCATCGTGACGATGAACAGCGGCAGCGCTCAAGTCGCCGCGGCCTTGGCCGAAAAAGGCCTGGGCGAGAAGAAGACCACCTGGCGCCTGCGCGACTGGGGCATCAGCCGCCAGCGCTACTGG
>ENA-OFCF01000038-OFCF01000038.1-metagenomes-genome-assembly--contig:-NODE-38-length-66656-cov-4.905437_pt1 | contig 66656 bp, 54 predicted proteins | sample MGYA00153387_OFCF01 | MGnify analysis MGYA00153387 | reverse complement strand
AGCTTCTGCCCGGGCGTGCCCGGAGCCGAGCCGTGGCGCTCGAGCACCGTGGCCATGGCGCCGCGCAGACCGCGCGCCGCACCCGAGGCGGCGGCCGCGAGCACGCTTGCCGCAGTCGCCGCCGCCGGCCGCGGGAGATCGTTGGCGTGCAGGAGCGACGACGAGCCCATGGGCGATGATTCTACATGCGATGGCCGCGCATTGGCCTATCCTAGGCGGCCTCGATGCCGGCCCATGGGCTCAGTTACGATCCTTCGCAAGTCCTCGTCATGATCCTCGCTGGTGGTGAGGGGAAGCGGCTCTATCCGCTCACCCTCGACCGCGCGAAGCCTGCCGTCCCGTTCGCGGGTCGGTACCGGATCATCGACATCGTGCTCTCGAACTTCGTCAACTCGGGGCTGTCACGCATCAAGATCCTGACGCAGTACAAGAGCGCGTCGCTCGAGGAGCACATCGCCCGCGTCTGGCGGCTCTCCCCGCTCCTCGACCAGTTCATCGAGGCGATCCCCGCGCAGCAGCGCACCGGGCTCTCCTGGTTCAAGGGCTCGGCGGACGCGGTTTATCAGTGCCAGCACGTCATCACCGACGAGAAGCCAGAGATCGTCTGCATCTTCGGCGGTGACCACGTCTACAAGATGGACTACGGCAAGATGTTGCTGTCACACGTCGAGCGCGGGGCCGACGCGACGGTCGCCTGCATCGAGGTCCCGCGCATGGAGGCGACCGGCTTCGGCGTGCTGCACATCGACGAGCAGCAGCGCGTCATCGACTTCGTCGAGAAGCCCAAGGACCCGCCGGCGATGCCGGGCCGCCCGGACACCGCGCTGGCGAGCATGGGCGTGTACGTGTTCAACGGCGACTTCTTGTTCGACCAGCTCCTGCGCGACAGCGAGGACGAGCAGAGCAGCCACGACTTCGGCAAGGACATCTTGCCGTATCTCGTCCGCCAGCGCGCCGCGATCTACGCCCACGGCTTCCCCGAGAGCTGCGTCAAGACCAAGCCCGACGCGCCGACCTACTGGCGCGACGTCGGCACGATCGACGCCTACTGGGCGGCCAACATGGACCTGACCAGCGTGATCCCGCCGCTCGACCTCTACGACCCCAATTGGCGGATCTTCACCTCGCAGGAGCAGCTCCCGCCGGCCAAGTTCGTCCACGACGACGATACCCGCCGCGGATCCGCCGTCAACTCGATCGTGTCGGCCGGGTGCATCATCTCGGGCGCCGAGGTCCGCGGCTCCCTGCTGTCCTCGAACGTGCGCTGCAACTCCTACAGCTCGCTGCGCGAGGCCGTCGTCCTCCCGGACGTCATCGTCCATCGCAAGGCCTGCCTCAAAAAAGTCGTCATCGACCGCAGCGTCGTCATCCCCGAGGGCCTGGTCGTCGGCGAGGACCCCACGCTCGACGCCAGGCGCTTCTATCGCACCGAGAGCGGCATCTGCCTCATCACCCAGGACATGCTCAACAAACTTTAGTAGTAGTCGACCCCCATGCGCGTACTGTTCGTCGCCTCCGAAGTTTTTCCCCTGGTCAAGACCGGAGGCCTCGCCGATGTCGTCGCCGCCCTGCCGCCCGCGCTCGAGCAGCTCGGCGTCGACGTCCGCGTGCTCGTGCCCGGCTACCCCAAGGTCATGCAGGGCCTCGAGGCCACCGGCCGCGAGGTCCAGCTCGGCGGCCTCCTCGGCGGCCATTCGGCGCGCCTCGTCTACGGCCGCGTCGGTAACTTACAGCTGCTCGTCCTCGACGCCCCGCACCTCTACGACCGCCCCGGCAACCCGTACACCGGCCCCGACGGCCGCGACTGGCCCGACAGCCACCTGCGCTTCGGGGCCCTGTGCGACGCCGCGGCCTGGCTGGCCGGCCCCGAGGGCGGCGAGCGCTGGCGGCCCGACGTCATCCACGGCCACGACTGGCAGTCCGGCCTCGCCGCCGCCTACACGAAACTCGGGCCTGGCCCGCGCCCCGGCACCGTCCTGACGATCCACAACCTCGCGTATCAGGGCGTGTTCTCCAGGCAGGTCCTGCCCGAGCTGCGTCTGCCGTGGAGCATGTTCGACATCCACGGCCTCGAGCACCACGGCCACCTCGGCTTCCTCAAAGCCGGCCTGTGGTACAGCGACAAGATCACCACCGTCAGCCCGACCTACGCGCGCCAGATCCAGACCCCCACCTACGGCCACGGCCTGCACGGCCTGCTCCAGCGCCGCGACGACGACCTCCACGGCATCCTCAACGGCATCGACACCGAGCTTTGGGACCCGGCGACCGACAGGCACCTCGCCGCCCGCTACAGCGCGCAGGACCCGTTCGCGGGCAAACGCGCCAACAAGCTCGCCGCGCAGTGGGCCTTCGGCCTCGAGCAAAACCCGGACGTCCCGCTGTTCTGCGTCGTCAGCCGCCTGATCACGATGAAGGGCCTCGACCTCCTGCTGTCCGCCGGCAGCACCCTCCTGCGCCGCGGCGCCCAGCTGGCCGTCCTCGGCTCCGGCGAGCAGGCGATCGAGCAGGGCTTCGACGCCGCCGCCGCGCACTGGCCCGGGCGCGTCGCCGTGCGTCACGGCTACGACGAACCACTCGCCCACCTCGTGCAGGCCGGCGCCGACGCCATCGTCATCCCCTCGCGCACCGAACCCTGCGGCCTGACCCAGATGTACGGCCTGCGCTACGGCACGATCCCGGTGGTCCGGCGCACGGGCGGGCTCGCCGACTCCGTCGTCGACGCCAGTGCCCACAACCTCGCCCACGAGCGCGCCACCGGCATCGTGTTCAACGATATGGACGCCAACGCCCTCGCCTGGGCCCTCGACCGCACGATCGACCTCTATCACCACAAGCCCCTGTGGAACGAGATGGTCGTGCGCGCGATGCAGCAAGACTTCAGCTGGCGCAACTCGGCCCAGCGCTACGCCGCCCTGTACCGCAGCGTCGCGCGCGGCTGAGACGCTGTTGACAGCGAGAGCCCGCGCAGGCGATCACCTGCGCGGGCATCCTGGGATCACGGGAACGAGAGCGTCGCCCGGACCGTGACCTCGGCGCCGGGTGCCGGGATCTTCATCGAGAATGGGTGCTTGCCGACGCACTCGCGCAGGGCCGCCGACGCCGTGCCGTTGTCGGCGACCTGATGGCCCAGCATCTTCCCGGTCGCGTCGAAGCTCGCCTGGAAGAACACCTGCGTCGGGTCACCTCCGCCCTTCCAGCACGCCGACGCGATCGCCGACCTGCGCTCCTCGAGGGCGCCCTGTAGCGCGTCCGTGGCGGTCGGGAACGCCGCGTCGCGGTTCGCGACCGCCGCGACGAGTTGCGGCTCCGCGGGGATCTGCGGCGGCGGGTCGTCGAGCGCGCGCAAGCGGTCGGCGGGCAGCTGCTCGCGCGGCATCGGCAGCGCTGTCAGGGCAGCGATCCGACCGTCATCCTCGTCGACCCCGTCACGCCGCGCCGAGTCGGTGGCGACCGGTATGACGCCGATCCGCGACCCCTGGACCGCCGCGGTCGCGGGTCCTGGCCCGGGCTCCGCGGTGCGCAGGCCGAGCCACATCGCCAGCACGATCACCGCGCTGGCGCCCACCGCTGCGACCACGACACGCACGCTTCGCTGGCTGTCGTGGGCCGACATCAGTACTTCGGCCACTCCTGGCAGCAATACTTGCCTGCGAGGCTCGTATTGGTCGGCGAGATGCCGTCGAAGTTGGCACAGTCCGCGATGTTGGTCCGGACAGCCGAGTCATCTCCGCTGCGATCCGCGAGCCATGAGTTGATCGTCGGGTTGAACGCCGCCACCACGCATGCGCGGCGCATCTCGGAGTAGCTACACAGATGCGCGCCGCCGTAGAAGGTCCGGCAGTCGTCGACCGCGGTGTTGTAGGTGGCCGCGAAGTTCTCGTGCCACACGCAAAACAGCGAGTTCGTGGTGCTGACCGTGAACTTCTGGCCCTGGAACTGGAAGTCGGGACACACCAGCTTGTTGCCCACCCCCGCAGGACCTTGCGGACCCGTCGCGCCCGTCGCGCCCGTCGCGCCCGTCGCGCCCGTCGTGCCCGCTGGACCCGCTGGACCCATCGGGCCTATCGGACCCGTCGCACCCGTCGCACCCGTCGCACCCGTCGCGCCCGTTGCACCCGCAGGACCGATCGGACCCGCTGGACCTGCCGGACCCGTCGCACCCGCAGGACCGATCGGGCCCGCTGGACCTGCCGGACCCGCTGCACCCGTCGCACCCGGGTCGCCCTTGAGACCCTGCGGACCCGCTGGACCCGTCGCGCCAGCAGGACCGATCGGACCCGCTGGACCCGTCGCGCCCGCTGGACCCGCTGGGCCCGCTGGACCCATCGCGCCCGGAGCACCCGCTGGACCCGCTGGACCCGCTGGACCGATCGCGCCAGCAGGGCCCACAGGACCCTGGGGACCGACCGCGCCCGGAGCACCCGCTGGGCCGATCGGACCGACCGGACCCGCTGGACCGACCGCGCCCGCTGGACCCGCTGGACCCGCTGGACCGACCGCGCCCGCTGGACCCGCTGGACCGACCGCACCCGCGGCACCGGGGTCACCCTTCACGCCCGCTGGGCCCGCTGGACCCGCTGGACCGACCGCGCCCGCGGCACCGGGGTCACCGGGAGGGCCCGCGGCACCGGGGTCACCCTTCGCGCCCGCGGCACCGGGGTCGCCCTTCGCACCAGCGGGCCCGGCTGGACCGTCCGCGCCCGCAGCACCGGGGTCACCGGGAGGGCCCGCGGCGCCCGCGGGACCCGCGGGACCGACGAGGCCGGTCGGGTCGCCGACCCACTGGCCATTCGCGTCGATGACCGGGCCGAAGCCCTGGATGTCGACGCTGACCGGATGAATGTCGCCGCGGACATCGCCCGCGAACATCGCGTACGGCACCGACGCCACGGGGGCTCGCGGTGTCATCTCCGGGTCGGCCCCGACCGTGACGCCGAGGAACCGGATCGACCCGTCGAACACCACCTCGTCGAGCGGCACCAGCTCACCGAGCTGCACCGAGAAGAAGCCGTCATCGAAGTCGACCGTGATCGTCTCCGACCACAGCTCCGTGCCGGCATCCTCCGCGTCGTAGATGGTGAACTTGAGGTCCTGGGTGCCGACCACCGGCACGCCGCCCGCGTCGAACAGCCGGCCCTGGTGCGTGACCACCTGCGGCACGTCCGCGCGTGCGTCCATCGCCGTCGACCACGTCGCCGCAGCGACCGTGGTGCCCATCAACCACTTTCGCATGTTCCGCATTGCACTGTAATTCTTCATCATGGAGGATTCCCGTTCGCTCCGATCAGGCCACCCTGAAGTCGGAAGTTGTCAGATGTGTAAGTCCCCTGGTTCTGCGTCGGCTGGCCGAGCGTGAACACCATGCGGAAGTTGGGGCTGCTCGCCACCGTCCCGCCGTTCACCACCTGGCTCACCGAGTGACCCATTACCCCGCTGCCCGTATCCGTGTCACCCGTCGTCGTCCCGCCGGTCGTCCCGGTCGTCCCGTCCGTCGTGTCACCCGTCGTGTTCCCTGTCGTCTGTCCCGTCGTGTCGGTGTCCGTCCCCGTCGTCGCGTCCGTCGTGGACGACGTGACCGGCGAGGTCGTCGAAGGATCGCTGGTCGGCGTGGTCGTCGGTGTGTCCGTCGTCTCCGTCGTCGGATCCGTCGTCGTCGGCGGCGTGGTGTTCGTCGTGGTCGGCGGCGCGTCCGTCGTCCCCGAAGATGTCCCACTCTCCGTCACACCCTCCGTCATGGCGATCCCATCGTCGCCACACGCCCCACTCAGCAGCGCTCCCACCATCACGACCGGACCCCACCACATGCTCATGTGTGCGGCTCGGCGCATGTTATCCACTCCTGTTTGTTGTCCCGTCGGCATCAAAAGACCAGTTAACGCGCCGACCCTATCAACAAGCGTCGATCACCACAACCGACTTCCTGGCTCTCAAGACAGGTAAAGATCGGCGCTCGCCTCCGCTCCGCGCACGCGAGCCCATCCTGCGCCTGCGGCCTACCCCTCGCCGGGCGCCACCTCGCCCGCTCCTGTGGGCGCACGCGACGCCGGGTTACGATGGCCGCGGCTGGCCCCCACTGGCCCCCACATGATAGAAAAGCGTGCTCCGAGGTCCGCCTTGCTGTCCACGTCCCGTCTCGTCTCGTCGCTGTTCATCCTTGTGACCGCCTCGACCCTCGCCTGTGATGGTCCAGCCACGCCGCAGAAGGCCACGCCTCCGCAGACGTCGACCGTCCCCGGCCCGGGTACACCTTCCTCGAATGGGGCCGCGGTCGCAGACCCGGCCGAGGCCGAGAAGCGCTACCAGAGCGCGCTCGCGCTCGAAGCCGCCGGTCGTTACGTGGAGGCCCGCGCGGAGGTCGAGCTGGCGATCTCCGGCGGTGCCGGGAGCGACGCCAAGCTGCTCGCCGCCAAGCTGGCGATCCTGCGCGACGACCTCGACGCCGCGCGGCGCCTGCTCGAGCCGCTCGCCGACAGCAACAACGCCCTCGTCCTCTACAACCTCGGCCTCATCGCCCAGCGCACGGGTCAATACAACGAGGCCCGCACGCGCTACCTCGCCGCCCTCAAGGCCGACCCCAACTACGCGGCCATCCGCTACAACCTCGCGGTGCTGACCTGGGACGCCGGCGTCAAGGACGAGGCCCTGCACCACGCGCAGAAGTTCATCGAAATGTCGCCGGGTGACCCGAACATCGCCGAGCTGCGCCGCAAGCTCGAGCTCGACGGCCCGCCTGCCCCGGACGGCAAGACCGACGCCAAGGCGGACGGCAAGGCGGGCGACCTCAAGAAGAAGCCCGGCGCGCCGCGATGATCTGCCGCCAGCGGAGCGCGCTCATCGACAGGATCGCCAGCACGCAGATCAGCAGCGTCCCCGTGACCCCCGCGTTGATCGCCCCCTTCGTCGCGGTCGCCGGGACCGCGGCCATCGGCAGGTAGACCTCGAACAGCGAGCGCAGCGCGGCCGTGATCGTCGTGCCCGCCACGAACACCAGCGGCGCCAGCGTCACCCACGCGTACGCCGGCCGCCTCGCCTCGCGCAGCAGGATCGTCGAGCCGACCGCCAGCGCCACGGTCGCCAGCAACTGATTGGCGATGCCGAACATCGGCCAGATGGTGGCGATCGATCCGGTCAGGATGAAGTAGCTCCACGCGACCACCAGCACCGCCGACGACACCGCCGCTGCGGGAATCGTGGCAAGCGTCGTGATGTCCTCGAAAGCGCGATCCTCGAACAGCGCGTCGCGCACGGCGGTACGGAGCGGGATCTCGCGGAACGGGAACGAGAACGGATCGACGACAACCAACTCGGCGCTCATTCGCCGGGATCGTCGCTCTGGCCCGCGATCGGCGACGACGGCTGCGTGCCGCCGATGGCCACCATGCGGTCGATCGCCAGCTTTGCGCGCGCCGCGATGGCGGGGGGCACGGTGATGCGATGCTCCATGTGCTGCAACGCACGCAGCACCTTTGGCAGCGTCGTGACCTTCATGTATGCGCAGCTCGCCTTGTCGTTCGCGGCATGAAACACCTTGGTCGGGTTCTCGCCGCGCAACCGGTGCAGGATGCCGATCTCCGTCGCGACGATGAACTCGGTCGCGGAGCTCTCGGCTGGACGCCGGATCATGCCCTCGGTGCTGAGTATCTGCAGCTGCCGGCTGGAAACCGCACCGCTGGACACCGCATCCAGGACGCTCGTCGAGCAGCCGCATTCCGGATGCACGAGGAATTCCGCCTCGGGATGCGCCGCGCGCATGTGGTTGATGTGCTCCGGATCGATGCCGGCGTGCACGTGACATTCCCCCATCCAGATCACGATGTTCTCGCGACCCGTGATGCGCTTCACGTGCGCACCAAGGAACATGTCCGGGCAGAAGAGAATCGTCCGGTCGGCGGGGATGGCCTGGATCACCTCGACCGCGTTGCCGGAGGTGCAGCAGTAGTCCGTCTCCGCCTTCACCTCGGCCGTGGTGTTCACGTAGCTGACCACGACCGCGTCCGGATACTCCGCCTTCCATGCGCGCAGCTGGTCGGCGTCGATCGTCGATGCGAGCGAACAGCCGGCGGCGAGGTCGGGCAGAAGCACCGTCTTCTGCGGGGACAGGATCGCGGCCGTCTCGGCCATGAAATGCACACCGCAGAACACGATCACGTCCGCATCGGTGCGCGCAGCCTCGCGCGACAGGCCCAACGAGTCGCCGACATAGTCAGCGACATCCTGGATCTCGGGCCGCTCGTAGTTGTGCGCGAGGATCACCGCGTTTCTCGCCTTCGCGAGCGCGCGGATCTCCATGTGCAGCGCCGTGTCGTAATTCGTCTCCAGCACCGTCATGCCGTCCTCACCATTCGATGTGCGTTTCGCGCCATTTCCGCTTGGCGCTCGGGAAGTCGCTGCGGAAATGCCCGCCTCGACTCTCCTTCCGTAGCAGCGAGGCCTGCGCAATCATGCGCGCCGTCTGCACCATGTTCAGTTCTTCCGTCGCGCCCTCGGGCAACCTCCGCTCGATTGCGTCGATCTCGCGCACCGCGATACGCAGGCCGCGCGCCGTGCGATCAATGCCGGCGTACTGCCACATCACGCGGCGCACGTCGTCGGCTGCAACCTGTGCGGCACCGCGATCGGCGAGTTCCGGCACATCCCACGCCTCACGCGCTGGTGCCGCGATGCCGTGTTTCTTCAGGCTCGCGACGTCACGCGAGACTCGCTCCGCAAACACCAGTCCTTCCAGCAGCGAGTTCGACGCAAGGCGGTTGGCACCATGCACGCCGGTACATGCGACTTCACCACAGGCATACATCCCCGGTACCGTCGTCCGGCCATCCAGATCCGTCACGATGCCGCCCATCATGTAATGCGCCGCGGGCGTGACGGGAATCAGGTCGCTGCGCGGGTCCACGCCGCGTGCCGTGCACAGGTGGAAGATGCCAGGGAAGCGTGTCTCGAAGCCCGGAAGCATGCGCGCGTCGAGATGCACGACGCCAGTGCGTTCCTGCGCGCGGAAAATCTCGCGCGCCACGATGTCACGTGGCGCGAGCTCGGCCTGCCGGTGCTTTTCGGGCATGAAGCGCTTGCCGGTGCCATCGAGCAGCGTCGCACCCTCGCCGCGCACCGCCTCACTGACCAGCGCGAGCGGATTCTCGCTCGTGGCGAGCGCCGTCGGGTGAAATTGCACGAACTCCATGTCGGCCATGCGTGCGCCGGCACGGTGCGCAATCGCATACCCGTCACCCGTCGCCACGGTCGGGTTGGTGGTGTGCCTGAACACCTGCCCCAGTCCGCCCGTCGCCATCACGACGGCCTCGCCATACACCTCGGCCGCACGCCCCTCGATGGAGACGCGCACACCGATGCAGCGGCCGTTGACGATGATGAGGTCGAGCACGCGCGCGGTCTCGAGCACCTGCACGTTCGGCGACGACTGTACGCGCTCGATCAGCGTGCGTGACACCTCGGCGCCGGTCTGGTCGCCCTGCGCGTGCACGATGCGGCGACGCGAGTGCGCGGCTTCCTTGCCGAGCTTGAAGTCACCGCGGGCGTTGAGGTCGAAGCGCGCACCGGCTTCCACGAGTTCGCGCACGCGGTCCGGGCCCTCGTTCACCAGCACATCCACCGCGTTCACGTCGCAGAGTGCCGCGCCGGCGGCAAGCGTGTCACGCCGATGCAGCTCCGGACTGTCACCGGCGCCCAGTGCCGCGGCAATGCCGCCTTGCGCCCACATCGTGTTGGAATCGCGGAGCGTGCGCTTCGTCATCAGCAGCACCGGTCCCTGCGCTGCGCACCGCCATGCAGTGAAAAGTCCGGCGACGCCGCTGCCGATGACGATGATGCGGGTGTGAAGCCGTTCGACGGTCATCGCGTGCCCTCGCCCGGCGTGATCTGAACCACACGACCGCGGCGCCGGAGCACGGGGCTGATGCGGGCGAGCTGCACGGCTGGCTGTGTGGACATGAGCGGCTCCGGCGCGCCGATCGCCTCGGGGGCTTCGATGACCACGAAGCGATACAACTGCGCCGGTCGACCCGTGCCGCTGACCCGCTGCTCGCGCGTCGGCTTCACGATGCCCAGCAGCTCGACCTTTCGACGGAAATTGCGCTTGTCCAGATCGCGGCCGATGATCACTTCGTAGACGCGCTGCAGATCGCCCAGCGTAAAGCGGGTCGGGAGCAGCTGAAAGCCGACGGTGGTGTAGGCGAGCTTGTTGCGCAGTCGGGTCAACGCGTAATCGATGATGCGGCGGTGATCCAGGACCAGCAGCGGCAGCGTCGCGACCGGCCACCATCGGGCGGCGTCACTGCCCGTCGCCGTGAGCACGTTGGCGGAGACGAGCGCGTAGTGCGCGACCGAGATGATGCGCGAGTCCGGCGCGCGGAGCACGTCGCCGAAGGTGTAGAGCTGCTCCAGCCAGACGTCACCGGAGCCTGCGACGTCGGCGAGTGCTCGACGGGCCGTGGTGTCAACCGTTTCGTCAGCCCGGACGGTGTCGTTGGGCAGGCCCCACGCGGCAGCGGCGGGGGCGAGGAGAACGTGGAGGGCGTCGTCCCGGATGGTGAACACGACGACTTCGACGCCGACCTGGATCGCGGAGGTCTCATGTTGCGGTCCGGGTCGGTTAGTGTCGGGCATACACTAGAGGATAGTGTAGGGCGCACACAAAGGCAACGGAGTCGGATCATCGGTCCTGCGGCACCTGCAGCGAATACACATGCACTGGTGACCGCGGACCTGAGTGCGGCACGCCGCATCCATTCGTCGCTTTCGCTTGCCGCACCCATCCGCGCTGGCGACCTTTCGCAGTTCATGCGCCCCCTCATCACCGCCTTGGTCGTTCTCGCCCTCGTCCATGGCGGTCTGTTGTTCGTGCAGCCGACCAACGCGCCTGCGGCGGAGCTGGTCGGCGACGGCCCGCAGGTCGGCGTGGTGTTCGATCTGGGCGGGCGCGGCGACAAATCGTTCAACGACGGCGCTTATCTGGGTGCCGAGAGCGCCACGAAGAAATTGCAGGCGCGGGTCCAGTTCATCGAGCCCGGTGATGGCTCCGACCGCGAGGCCGGCCTCCGCCTGCTGGCCGCCGAACGGCGCGCGCTGGTGGTCGGGGTGGGATTCATCTTCACGGATGACCTGATCGAGCTCGCGAAGGAGTATCCCGACGTGCACTTCGCGGGTGTGGATTTCGCTGTCAGTACCGACCGGTTCGGCGCGCCGATTCCACCGCCGCCAAATGTTGCGGCGCTCAAGTTCCGCGAGGAAGAGGGGTCGTTTCTGGTCGGCGCGCTGGCGGCGCTGGTCGGCGGCTCGAAGAAGGTCGGCTTCCTGGGCGGCATGGACATTCCGCTGATCCACAAGTTCGAGGCCGGCTACCGGGCGGGTGTGATGCATGTGTGCAAGGATTGCACGGTGATCGCGCAGTACGCCGGCGTGACGCCCGAGGCGTTCCGCAACCCGAGCAAGGGCAAGGAGCTGGCGCTGAGCCAGTATCAGCAGGGCGTGAACGTGATCTTCCACGCCAGCGGCTCCACCGGGCTCGGGATGTTCGAGGCGGCGAGAGCGATGGGTCGTGGCCATTACGGCATCGGCGTGGACGCCGACCAGTACGGCGAGGCGCCGGGCTATGTGCTGACGTCCATGGTGAAGGGCGTCGACAACGTGGTGTACGACACGATTCGCCGCGTGAAGGACGGCACGTTTCAGGGTGGCATCTTTTCCTACGGCCTGAAGGAGAAGGGTGTCGGCTATGTCTACGACGCGCGCAACAGGGCGCTGATTCCCGACAGTGTGCGCGCCCGCCTGCTGGACATCGAGCGTGACATCGTGGCCGGCAGGATCAGAGTGCCGAGCACGCGCTCGTGACACCCGAAATGCGCGAGCGGGCGGATCAGGGCGTGAGTCGCGCGGCGGGCGGTGGCGCCGGCAGTGCTGCCCTGGCACCTGCGGTCCGCATGAGTGGCGTGTGCAAATTCTTCGGCCCCGTGCAGGCGAACAGCGAGGCGTCGCTCGAGGTGCAGGCGGGCGAGATCCACGCGGTGGTGGGCGAGAATGGCGCGGGCAAGAGCACACTGCTGCGCGTGCTCGCCGGACTGTATGCGCCCGACGGCGGCACGGTGGAGGTTTTTGGCCGCGACGTGACGGGATGGAGCACGTCGGACGCGATCGCGGCGGGCGTGGGCATGGTGCACCAGCACTTCATGCTGGTCCCCACGCTGACGGTGGCGGAGAACGTGGTGCTGGGTCGTGAGCCGATGTCGGGACTGACGTACGATCGGGCGACGGCCGAGTCGCGGTTGGAGACGTTGAGTCGCGAGTCAGGGCTGGCCTGTGTGCCGTCACGCCTCGTATCGGAGTTGAGTGTCGGCGAGGCGCAACGCGTCGAGATTCTGAAAACGTTGTATCGTGGCGCGACGCTTCTGATTCTGGACGAGCCGACGGCGGTGCTGTCGCCGTCCGAGGTGGACGAGTTGTGGCGTGTGCTGCGGACGGTGCGTGATGCCGGCGCGACGATCGTGCTGGTGACGCACAAGCTGGATGAGTTGATGGAGGTGACGGACCGGATCACGGTGATGCGGCACGGGAAGACGGTGATGCGGCTGCGGACGTCGGAGACGACGCCGGCCGCGATCGCGACGGCGATGGTGGGTCGCGCGGTGCGGCTGGATGCGAACGGGATGCCGGTTGGTGCGGACGCGGCGGCGCTGGGTCTGGCCGGGAGTGCGGGTGCGGCGGACGATCATGGCGCCGGGCATGACGGCGCGAGCGTGTCGGAGGCCTGGACGGCAATTCCAGACGTGGGGGCCCCCCCCGATGAAATGATCGTCTCCAGTGCCCGGAATCGCATCACCCGATCCGCCCCCGCCGCCATCATTTCCGCGCCGATTCCCACCTACGCCGACGTCCCCCGACTCCGCATCACCGCCCTCACCGTCGCCGGCCCCCGCTCCCCCCGCGCCGTCGACGCCCTCTCCCTCTCCATCGCCCCCGGCGAAATTCTCGGACTGGCCGGCGTGGAAGGCAACGGGCAGACCGAACTGATCGAAGCCATCGCCGGCCTCCGCGCCACGACCAGCGGCACCATCACCGTCGACGGAACCGACGTCACCCGCTACTCGATCGGCAAGCGCCTCGCCCTGGGAATCACCCACATTCCCGAAGACCGCCAGACCCGTGGCCTGGTGCTCGACTATTCGATCGCCGACAACCTGATTCTGGGGCGGCAGACGCAGTTCTCGCGCAGCGGCCGCATCGACCGCGCACGAACCCTGGCCTTCGCCGAAGACCGCATCAAGGCCTTTGATATCCGACCCGCCGATCCGAACGCACTGGCCCGCAGCCTGAGCGGCGGCAACCAGCAGAAGATCGTGGTCGCCCGCGAGATGCCCGCCGACTTCCGCGTGCTGCTCGCCGCACAGCCGACCCGCGGCGTGGACGTTGGCGCGATCGAGTTCATTCACGACCAGCTGCGCGCCGCACGTTGCGCCGGCAAGGCAATCCTGCTGGTGAGCGCCGAACTGCACGAGATTCTGGCACTCAGCGATCGCGTGGCCGTGATGTACCGGGGCCGCATCGTGACCATCCTCCCGCGCGCTGCGGCCAGCGAAGACGTGCTCGGACCGTTCATGACCGGCGCCGCATCATGATCACGACATGAACGCGCCATGATCATATTATGAAGGCCGCTACGTCTGCCGCCATCGAAGATGGCGTGCTGCCCACCCTGGCCGCGCTGCTCGTCGCACTGGTCGCAGGTGACCTGCTGATCCTGTCCTACGGCCAAGCCCCCGGCGAGGTCTGGCGACTGATGATGAGCGGCACCTGGGGCAACGCCTACGGCATTGGCCAGGTGCTCTACAAGGCAACCACGCTGGTGTTTACGGGCCTGAGCGTCGCAATAGGACTCCGAGCCGGCCTCTTCAACATCGGCGCCGAAAGTCAGCTTGCGGCCGGTGGTTTCTGCGCCGCGGCGCTGGGACTGCTGCTCCCGACCGGCATGACACCATGGCTCGCGATCCCCATGTGCCTGCTGGCCGCCATGCTCGGCGGCGCCCTCGTCGGCTTCATTCCCGGCGTGCTGCGGGCACGCTTCGGCGCCCATGAAGTGATCGCCACGATCATGCTGAACTTCGTCGTGCTGGCGTTCCTCAACTGGGCGATTTCGGCCACCGGCCTGGCCGTGCCCGAGACGCTTCACACGCCGCCGGTGGCAAGCTCGTCCATACCGCGCCTCGCGGCATTCTTTCCGGTCTTCCACGGATCGGCGGCCAATGGAACGATCCTGCTGGCCCTGATGGCCGTCACCGTCGCCGCCTGGCTGCTGTTCCGCTCGCGCTTCGGCTACGAACTGCGCGCGACAGGACTGCAACCGCTGGCGGCCGAATCCGCCGGCATCCGTGTGCCTCGCATCTGGATGATGGCCATGGTGCTGGGCGGCGCAGTCGCCGGACTCGGCGGCTCGAACTTCGTGCTCGGCTACAAGAATTACTTCGAGGATGGCTTCAACGGCGGTGCCGGATTCCTGGGGATCGCCGTCGCACTGGTCGGCCGCAACAATCCGTTCGGCGTGCTGCTCGCCGCGCTTTTCTTCGCCACGCTCTCGCAGGGCGGTCTTGCCATTCACGCCCTCGTGCCGAAGCAGATGGTCGAGGTGCTGGAAGGCATCGTGATTCTGGCAGTCGCAGTCAGCGTACCCGAGGTGCGCCGCCTGCTGCGCGCGCGGCCAGCGACGGGCGCCGCCACGACCCTGCCGGTGACGGTCTGACGCGATGAAGCTCACCCTGCTGCTCATGCTGCAGACCCTGCGCATTGCAATCCCCTACCTGTTCGCCGCATCTGGCGGCGTGCTGGCGGAACGTGCCGGCATCGTGAGTCTCACGCTCGAGGGCTTCATGCTCGCCGGGGCGTTCTGTGCCACGCTGGGCAGCTTCTACTTCGGGAACCCGTGGGCAGGCGTGTTGATGGGCCTGCTGGGCGGCTGCCTGTTCGGCGCGCTCCATGCCGTCGCGACAATCCGCTTCAAGGCCGACCAGATCGTGAGCGCTGTCGCGATCAACCTGATGGTGGTCGGGCTGACACGCTTCTTCCTTCGCCTCGCCTTCGACAGCTCGTCGAATTCACCGCGCGTGGCGGGCTTCGGCCGCGACGGCAACGCCGGCGCGCTGGCCACCTTCGAGAACCCGTTGATCTGGCTGGGCGTGATCGTGATGCCCGCGCTGGCGTGGGTGATCACGCGCACGCGATTCGGGCTCCGCGTCCGTGCCGTTGGCGAAAAGCCCGAAGCGGCAGCCACGCTGGGCGTCTCAGTGAACCGCATCCGCTACCGGGCCGTGATCGCGTCGGGCGCCCTGGCGGCACTGGGCGGCTGCTACCTGGCACTGGACCAGCACCAATTCACGGACCAGATGACGGCCGGTCGTGGCTTCATTGCACTGGCAGCCGTCATCGTCGGGCGATGGATGCCGATTCGGGCAGGCATCGCCTGCCTGCTGTTCGCCTTCGCGGAGGCGATGCAGATCCAGGTGCAGGGCGCGGGTGTATTGCCGTCGCAGTTCGTGTCCATGATTCCGTACGTTCTCACACTCGTGGCACTTGCCGGCCTCGTGGGCCGAGCCGTGCCGCCGGCCGCGCTCGGGCGCGTCGAGGGATGATGTCGTGGCGTTGATCGAAGTCGCAGCTCCCGCGTTTGCCGATGCCGGCGTGCCCATCTGGACCGTGTGGGCCGTGGGGCTCACACTCACCGGCGCGACCGTCTGGCAGCTGCGAAAGGTGCCGCGCGAGCTGGTGATCCTGATGATCACGGCGATGATCGACATGATCGGCGTGCTGATGATCCTGCCGCTGTTGCCGTTCTTCGCGCAGCGTCTTGGCGCCGGCGGATTGATGGTGGGGCTGCTGGTCTCCAGCTTTTCGCTCGCCCAGCTACTCAGCGCTCCATACTGGGGATTGCTGAGCGACAAATGGGGCCGACGGCCGGTCATCATGGTGTCGCTGGCCGCGAGCGCCATCTCGTATGCGGTGTTCGGCTTCGCGCACAGCCTGCTGGTGCTCTTCCTCTCTCGCATCGTGCAGGGCGCTGGCGGCGGCACGGTGGGCGTGATTCAGGCATACGTGGCCGATGCGACCAGGCCCGAGGACCGGACGAAGGCACTTGGCTGGCTGTCAGCCGCGACGAATTTCGGTGTGGCGATCGGGCCGGTGCTGGGCGGCTATTTTGCGACGCTCGGCAAGCAGCAGGTTGCAGCCTCGAATTGGCCCGGCTGGCTCGGCGATGCGGCACCAGGGCTCGCGGCCGCGACGCTCTGCCTGCTGAACATCGGCTTCGCTTACAAATACCTGCCTGAGACGCGTGTGCGCGCCGCGGCGGTGGTGGGTCCGGCAGGTGAGGCGCTGCCGCTGAGAAAGGTGAACAGCCTGCAGGCGGTGTCGCGTGTCATGTCGCATCCCGGTGATGTCGCGTCGCGCCTGATCTGGATCTACGCAATCGCCATCGGTGCATTCCAGGGACTCACCTCGATCCTCGCGCTCTTTCTGTTCAGGAAGTTCAACGCCAACGAAGCGACGATGGGGCTGCTTTTCGCCTATGTCGGCGTGATGAGCGTGATCACGCGCGTCTTCATCCTGGGCCGCATGGTGGACTGGCTTGGCGAAGCGAAGCTGTCGCGACTGGGCACCGTGCTGCTGGCCTTCGGCACCGCGACGCTGCCGTTCGCACCAAGTGTCGGCTGGGTAGCGCTGAGCATCGCGTTCTGGCCGCTGGGTACCGCGTTCACTTTCCCTGCCGTCACGGCGATGCTGAGCAAGGTGATCAGCAACGAGGATCGCGGACTCTACATGGGTGTGCAGCAGACGTTCGGCGGCATGTCACGCGTGATCTTCCCCATCGCGCTTGGATGGGCCTTCGATCACATGGTGCCCGGCGCACCGTTCTGGATTTCGGCCACGCTGGTGATCATGACGCTGAGCTTCAGCATGTCGCTGCCGCCAGGCGTCACCGCGCGGAAGCCCTCGACGACCTGACGGCGGTGCGGCAGCGCCTGCCTTCCACGGTTCACTACGCTTGCGCATTTGGGCAGCGCGACCCGGATATGTGGTTTGCGATTGTCGCTTCCATCCGCCAATCTCGGCGGTACGAGGGGTGCACTCGCTTCACACTCCCTGCCGGGAAGGCACCAATGCACCCCTCAATACGAAGTACAGTCACCACGTTCGCCGCGCTTCTGCTCGCATCGTGCGCAGACCACAGTACCGCGCCACTCGACGTGCTTGCGAAGCAGGACAAGGTGGCCCCGCAGGCGACTGGATCGCCGGTGGTGGTGATGTCCGGTCTCGACTCGCCACGCGGGCTGGCCTTCGGACCGGAAGGTGCGCTGTATGTGGTTGAAGCAGGCTCGACGCAGATCAATGGTCCCTGTGTGGTTGTTGCCCGCGGCTCCAACTGCTACAGCGGCACAGGCGCAATCACTCGACTCTGGAAAGGCCGACAGGAGCGAATCGCCTCCGGCCTGCCCTCGTATTACAATCGCGCCGCTTCTGATATCGGTGGTCCGCAGGACATCGACTTCCAAGGTCGCGGCAATGGCTTCGTGACTACGGGATGGGCCGCCAACCCGGCGCTGCGCGCTGGACTGGGAGCCAACGGCTCGAGTTTCGCGGCGATGATCCGCGTGACGCCGACCGGTGACTGGAAAATCGTTGCCGATCCCGGCACACACGAGCTGCTCAGCAACCCTGCCGGTGGTCCGCTGGACTCCAATCCCTACGGCGTTCTGGCCGAAGCAGGAGTGCAGTATCTGGTCGACGCAGGCGGCAATTCGCTGCTGAAGGTGATTGATGGCGTGGTCAGTACGGTCGCGATCTTTCCCTCGACGCCGATCGCACCCGGCAGCTTCCCCGGACCGTTCGTGTCATCGGAGGCGGTACCGACCGAGGTCACGCGTGGACCCGACGGAGCGCTGTACGTCAGCACCCTGAGCGGCGTGCCGTTCCTGCCAGGGGCGGCTCGCATCTATCGCGTGGTGGAGGGACAGGCGCCGACCGTCCATGCGGCCGGCCTGACGCAGGTGACGGATCACGCCTGGGGTCCTGACGGGACGCTCTATGTGCTGCAGTATGCGAGCGCACCTTTCTTTGGTGGGCCCGGCCGAATCGTGCGCATCGCAACCAACGGTGCCCGCACCACGCTGCCCGTCGCGCTCACTAATCCAACCGCGATCATCGTCGGTCATGATGGTGCGCTCTACGTCTCCAACCGCGGCAACGTGGCCAGTGTGGGTCAGGTGCTGCGCATCACGCCCTGATCCTCAAGTACGATGAGCAAGACCAGCGTATTGCGTTGAGAGCTTTGCAGCAGGACAGCTGAACTGCGGATTGCAGTGCAGCTGTTTTGCTTCAAGGCTGTGGCAGCGCGCGGTGGAAGCGCGGCTGTCAGCGCGGCAGGCGCTCGCGCAGCCGTGCGACGCGCGCGCGCAAGTCGCGCACGGTTGGCTGCATGTCGGCATCGGCCCTGTTCCAGAGTACGATCAGCAACTCGTAGCGATCGACCGCCTTGCGGATGTGACCAGCCGATGCATGCAGTTCGCCGCTACGCTTCAATGCCCAGGGCAGGAAAAGAAAGTCCCCTTCGTTCGCCTCCACGCGCGACGGATCGCTGATGTCGAGATAGCGGTCGAGGATCTGCAGCACCGAATCGGGTTGCTCCTGGGTGTCGTAGATCCTCGCCCGCAGCACCTCGGTGCAGGGCCAGCAAAAAGCCGCGGTCCCGTCGCCGCGCGTACGCGTTGAATCAGCCCACCGCAGCGCAGTGACCGCATCCTTCCGCGCCAGCGCCACCTCGGCGCGCGAAAAGGAGAGATCTACCTTTGCCTGCCGCTGCCGCATGGTATCGGGCACCATGCGTTCCATTCGCGCCAGTACCGCCGCCGCCTCGGTCGGCTTGCCGGCCAGCGCGTAGGCATACAGCATCAGTGAATACCTTCGTCGCTCTTCAGGCACCGTGTCCAGTGCCGCCACGCCGCCAATGCGTGCCAGCCGCGCCAGCCCCTCGGCCGTGCGACCCCGGAAGTTGACGTCGATCAATGCTTGCCCCATGCTGTCCACCACCGCCGATTCGCTTTCCGCGCCGCGCGCCGCGTCCATGGCCCGCGCTTTCTCGCGCGCAGATTGCCCCTCGATGAAGCGGCCCCGCATCCACCGCTCACCGGCCAGCAGCCCATAGGCAGCGGCGCGATCACTGGCACGTTTCGCGTTTGTCACCGCCCCCTCGATCTGCCGGGTCGAGGCCTCCCAGTCATTCAGCATCCAGGCCTGATCGGCGCGCAAGCGATACACGACCAGATTGTCGGGAAAGCGACGCGCCATCTCGTTCGCCACACTGTCGGCTGGCAGAAACTTGCGCTGCGCCAGCAGAATGCCATGCAGGTTTTCGTAACGCTGTACCAGGTGCACCGGAATCAGCCGCGCGATTGACTCCGCCTCAGCGAACCGCCGCTGCCCCGCCAGCACGTTACCGTAGTTGGTGGTGCCGTAGCGGATGAACTGCGCGGGAAAACGTTGCATCATCTCCCGGTACACCTGCTCGGCGCGCGGGCGATCCTCGAGCACCGAGAAGTAATAGCTCCCCTCGGCACGCAGGCGCTCGAGGCCGGGCAGCCGGTCGCGGAACTGGAAGGCCCTCGCGTACGCCGAGTCGCTCAAGCTCGAGCCGAAGCGCCCATTGGCATACGCCACGCCCAGTTTCCGCCACGCCATCGCAAACTGCGAATCGATCGCAACCGCCTTCTTCAGCTGCAGCACGGCACGATCAAAGTCGTGCTCGACGTCCACGGCGCGAGCCCCTTCGGCAAAAAGCCTGAAGGCGTCCAGTGATCCGGTGGTGACGCGCTCGAGGTCGGGGGTCTGGTTCACTCGCGCCAGCGATTCACCCATCCGCCCGCGCAGCTTGCGCGACACGCGCTCCAGCGCCTCCAGCAACTCACCGGTACCGTTGGCAGTGGCGCGGTAGGCTGCCAACTCCTCGCCCGACGTGGTGACGAGGCGCAGGCCGACAATCCATCCATCACCCGCACGCGTGAGATCGCCTGCAACCACCGCCGCCACACCTTCCCGCTCGGCCAGCTCACGCGCGAGCGCCAGCGGCAGCGGTGCAGCCGGATCACGTTGCATGCGCTCCAGTGCCGCCGCCGCGTCGGAAGGGGACATCAGCGAGGTGACCGAACCTTCGGAGAGGGCAGTGCGCACCGCCTCACCCGCCACCCGCGCCAGTGATGAATCCGCCACGGACGCGGCGAAATCGGCCACCACCAGACGCGCTGATTGCTTCAGCTTTCCGTTCGCCAGCAACGAGCCTTCGGGACCGATGCCTGCCGCGCGCAGCCCGAGAAAGGCGGCGGTGCCAAGCCCGAACGCACCAGCCGCCAGAGCACCAATGCGCGCCGTGCGATGCCAGCTCACATACGGTGCCGCCTGCACCGCCAGCCCGGCCATCGTTCCCGTGGCCAATCCGGGGGAACGCACGGCCATCCGCGCCGACCGCCGGATGAAGCCCGTGCCGATCACCATCGGCAGGCCAGCCAGCGCGATCGCGATCGCACCCGGAAGCCCCCATTCGGGCAGGCCGATGATGCGGTCGGCAGCCAACGCGGTACCCACGATTGCCACTGCCGCCGCACCCCACCGCGCCAGCGCGCCGGCTGTCCGCATCTCGGGCGACGCGACCGAGCCACTGCGCGTCAGCGGTGCGCCGTCGAGTGCCTCCAGCACTGCATCGGCCGATGCGGGACGCGCATCAGGCTCCTTGGCCAGCATGGTCATGATCAGGTTGGCGACATGCGTCGGCAGGTCGGGCCGCAGTGTGCCCACATGCACCGGTGCCTGGCTGAGGTGCGCGGCCAACTGCGACTGTGGCGTGGCTGCCGCGAACAACAGGCGCCCGGTGCACGCCTCGTGCAACACGCAGCCAAGCGCGTAGAGATCGGCGCGCCCGTCGATTGACTCGTCGCCCATGGCCTGTTCCGGCGACATGTACGCCGGCGTGCCGATGGCCAGGCCAGCGCTGGTGAGCGTCAGGCCGGCGGTGCCGCCGCGAGTACGCGCTGCATCCACGGCCTTGGCGATGCCGAAGTCGGTGACGACGGCTGCGTCACCGGAGAGCAGGATGTTCTCCGGCTTGATGTCGCGATGTACGATGCCGCGCGCATGTGCGTAAGCGAGGGCGCGTGCAACGTCACGAGCGATGCCGACGATTTCGGTAGCAGGCACCGGACCCGCCGCCTCCGTGAGCCGATCGCGGAGCGAACGCCCCTCGACGAACGGCATGGTGTACCATGGCACACCGTCGAGATCGCCAGCCGAGAGCACCGGGACGATGTTCGCCTGCTGCAGTCGGGCGGCAATGAGAAGTTCGCGGCGAAACCGCTCGAGCGACAGTTCGCCAGCCAGCTCGGGCGGCAGCACCTTGAGCGCCACGCGGCGGCCCAGCGCCACCTCCTCCGCAGCGAATACACGACTCATGCCGCCCCCGCCCAGTTCTCGCTCGAGCCGGTATGTGGCCCGTAACTCGTGCTGCAGCTTCGCGAAGGAAAGGGTCATCGCATCCGGGCAGGGGTGAACGCACCTAAAAATCTCACCCGGCAGCGCGGGGCGCACCAGTCGATGCGTGCGAGCCAGGCGTCATCTCACCGGAACACCTGCCGCCGCAGGCGTCGGGGCGCTCATTTGTGACACGTCTACATACCGACCACTTCAGCACCAGCCGTCATGTCGCGTCACCTCGCCGCCGTCTTCGTGCTCCTCATCGCTCCCGGAACCGTCCTGCTTGCCCAGCCGGGCAGCGGCAATCGGGGCACCAGCATTCGGGCAGGCGAGGCGTGCCCTGCCGGCATGACCGAGGTGCGTCCGCAAAACTGTCAGGCGCCAACGTTGCCTCCGCCCAGCATCGTGGACTATCGGCCGCGCTCCACGCTGGTGGCGCCGGCGCACCCGGTGCCGAAAGCGAAGTTTCCCGCCATCGACTTTCATGGGCACCCGTATTCGCAGCTCAATTCCGATGCTTCGCTGACCGAGTTGGGAACGCAGCTGGATGCGCTCAACGTGCGCGTGATGGTGGCCGCCAACAACGTGTCCGGACCCGACTTGGTGCGGCAGATGACGCTCATCCGCGCCTCGGCCACCATGAAGGACCGGGTGCGCATCCTGACCGGCGTGAACTTCAGTGGCGTGGGTCCCGGGTGGGCCGAAAAGGCCGTGGCGCAGCTCGAGGCGGATGTGGCAGCGGGTGCTGTGGGCATCGGCGAGATCGGCAAGGGGCTCGGGCTTTCCACGCGCAAGGCTGACGGCTCACGCCTGCAGATCGACGATCCGGCACTGACGCCGATCTGGGACGCCGCCGCCCGACTGAAGCTGCCGGTCTTCATCCACACGGCCGATCCGCAGGAGTTCTGGCAGCCCATCGACAACACGAACGAGCGGTGGCTGGAGCTCGCGCTCTTCCCGGGACGGCGGTATCCCGCGGACCAGTTCCCGTCATTCGAGACGCTGATGACGGAACGCGACAATGTGCTGCGCCGCAATCCGAAGACGACGTTCGTGGTGGCCCACCTGGGCTGGCACGCCAATGATCTGGGCCGGCTGGGCAGGATGATGGATGCGATGCCGAACGTGCACGCCGAAGTCGGTGCGGTGCTGTACGACATCGGTCGCCAGCCGCGCGCGGCGCATGATTTCTTCGTGCGCTACCAGGACCGCATCCTCTTCGGCAAGGACTCGTTCCAGCCGGAAGAGTATCCCTACTACTGGCGCGTGTTCGAGACACGCGACGACTATTTCGACTACTACCGCGACTATCACGCGTCGTGGAAGCTCTACGGCATCGACCTGCCGGATGCGGTGCTGAAAAAGGTGTATTTCGGCAATGCACTGCGGATCACGTCGCGACTGCTGCAGGGCGGATGGCCGCGATGATCACCGTGCACCGAGCCGGCGATAGAAGACCGTTGTTGCCACGAGACCGCCATCAGGAAACAGCGCATAGTCCGGGATGACCCCGACGCGCTCCCAGCCCAGTCGCGCATAGAGCCGCTCCGCCGCGCCGCCGGTCACGGTGTCGAGCACCAGCAGCGTCCTGCCGCACTGCTGCGCGAGCGATTCGACCGCGAGCATCAGCGCCTCGCCGAGTCCGTGCCGACGCGCGCGTCGATGCACCAGCATCTTCGCCACGTCGGCGCGATGCGGCTGGTTGTCCGGCTGTGCGAGCACCAGCTGCACGGTGCCGCAGATACCGAACGCATCCTCGGCCACCAGCAGCGCGCGTTCACCGGTGGCAATGCCGGCCGCCACACCGCGCCAGAACGACATCGCGCGCTCACGTGAGAGCGGCAGCATGAAGCTCACGGATGCACCTCCCTCGACGCAGTCCACCAGCACATCACCGAGCTGCATAAGGCTGTGCGCATCGACGGTGTGCAACTGACGAATGGTCCACGGCAAATTTGCGGTCATGGTCGTCGACGCCGAAGACTGGCTCGCATATCTCTGCACGGATGCGGTGCACAGCAGGACAGACTCACGGCACGCGCGGTGGTACAACTGTCGCAGCTGATTTCGGCGGCTCCAGGTCTTCACGCTGCAGGTTGACCTTCTGTGCATCCAGCAGCGCCGCGAGCCTGCTGCCTGCCGCGGGAATTCTCGTCACGCCGCCGGCTCCGCCAAGGTTCGACAGTACGAGTTCGCCCGACGACGTGTAGATGAACACGCCAAGCCATTGTTGCTGTAGTGAGAATATCTGCGCGACGCGCAGCAGGCCACGCGGCCTGATCGTGACGCTCCAGGTCAGCCAGCCACCCCGTTCGTTCTGCAGCGCGTACGCGGAGAACCGGTGCGGCTGCGAGTCGGCCGGGATGACGTTCAACGCCGGTATCAGGGCATCTTCAAATCCGTCCAGCGCGATGGCCCAGGGATTGGTCGGCGTGGCGACACTGGAATCGCGTGCGCCGGAGTCGAAGAGGTGAGCGCCAGCCACGCGGAACGGTCGGTAGAACGGACCGGGCGGCTGCGTTGCGGTGCCTGGTTCCATGAGCGAGGCGCTCACGAGCGCGCCATTGCGCCAGACGGTGCGGAATTCGTCACGCCAGCCACTGCGCCGCACCTGTCGCACGACGAGCGTGTCGCCGCGCCATTCGCGGTAGTGCATGGCAACGCTGTCACGCAGAGTACCGCTGACGAGCAGTTCGCCGCGGCGGGAGAACCCGATGATCAGCGCCGCGGTCGCGGAGTCGACGACACGCTCGACGTTCGCGCTTTCGACCCGGATCGGCACGGTATCCTTCAGGTCGTGAGGCGGTACCCAGCCGCGACCGGAGAGCCGGCGCACACGTTCGCGGAACACCGCGACACCATCCGACGGGCGAACCAGCAGCCGCTCCGTTTCCTCTCCGGCGAGCAGCGTCCAGGGCCGCATGGTATCGACCTGCTGGTTGGGCAGGCGACGCAAAAGCTGCCCACGCGACGTGTCGGTGGCGCTGCGCTGCGACGACACGACGAGCAGCCGCGCGCCAAGTGTGTCGATGGGTTCACCGATCGTCGTCTCGCGGGACGGGACAGCGCGGGTCACGCTCCGCTGCAGGGCGTTGGTGACCGTGTCGGAATGCCCACCAAGGTCCGTAAACGAATTGCCGGACTTCAGGTCGGCACATCGCCGCATGAGCAGCGGCGCGACGTCGTAGGCCATGCTCGCGATGTCGCCGGAGATGTTCGTCACGCCGCCGTTCGCGCCGAACGTCACCGTGATGGCGACGGTGGTGTCGCGCAGCCCGAGCTTGATGCGTGCAATGTCGAGACGGAAACCAGCGCCATCACGTCGCAAGACGCGTCGATCGACCACATGGTGCTCGATGCCGAGCGCATTGACCTGCTGCCCTTCGCCACTGCTCTGGAAGAACCGGATCGCACCGAGCTGCCACCAGGGCGCGTCGAGTCGCGCACACGGCGCCTGCGCCGGAAGTTGTGCGGCGGCGGCCAGCGTCATCGCCACCACTGCGCGCCACGTGCACGGGTGCAGGCGCGCCGTCATCAGCCGATGGTGTCGGCCTTCTTCGCGCCAGGCTCGCTGTCGATCACGGCCTGCGCGATCTGTGACATCGGCACCGAGTTGTCCTGCGAGCTGCGCTGCATGATCCGGTATGCTTCCTGTTCGGTGCTGCCCGTACGACGCATGAGCATGCCCTTGGCGCGCTCGATCAGCTTGCGCTCCTCGAGCTTCTGTTTCCAGAACGCCGCATCCTGCCGACTTTCCGAAAGTTCGCGGGCGCGCGCAACGGCGAGGCGCAGCGTGCTGTCGAGGATGCCCGGCGGTGCCGGCTTCGGCAGGAACGCGATCGCGGCCGTCGCGCGGGCATCGTCGGCACTCAGCGAGACCGACGCGTCACCGCTGAACAGGACGACCGCCGTGGGTGCACCAGTGGCGGTGATCGCCTTGGCCGCGTCGATACCGCTGCCATCGGGCATGTGCACGTCGAGCAGCACCACATCGGGCAACACATCCGCAGCGACGGCGATCGCCTCGCGCCCCGTGCCGGCTTCGCCAACGACTGCGTACCCCATGGACGACAGCAGCTCGCTGAGCAGCGGCCGGGCGAGCATATCGTCATCCGCGAGCACTACGCGGATCGGGGAGTCAGCCATGTAGCAGCCTTTTGGCGAATGCGGTGACGTAAAGAAGCCCAGCAAAGTGAAGTGCCGGAAAGGTAGCGAGTGCCATCCGGTGCGCATGTCCAGCGGGCGCGCCATGGTCTGGCTGCCCCTGCACAGGCCAGCTATCGCACCATTACCTGCGCCAGCAACTCCTCCGCAACGAGCGGCTTTCGCAACGCGAAATGCGCGTCGGCCATGGTGTCAGGCGGCAACTCCCAACCGGTGATCACGCCGACGCGGATGGACGGGTAGCGCTTCCGGATGCGCATCGCGAGATCGGTGCCTGCACCATCAGGCAAACCGATGTCGGTCAGCACGACGTCGAACGGCGGCAGGAAGCCCTGCTGCAGTGCGGCATCGGCTGCCGCGATGGTGGCCACGGCCACGACCGCGTGGCCTGCCATCTGCAACACCTGCGTGACGAGCTCGCGCCCATCCGCATGATCCTCCACCACCAGTATCCGTCGTGGCGAGAGCTGGTGCGGATCGACGGTTGCGACAGCGGGCGGCGTCAACGCCCTTGGGTCGGCGACGGGAAAAAGCAGCCGCACGGTGGTACCGCGCCCCACCTCCGAGTCGATCTCGACCCGACCGTTGTGGCGCTTCACCACGCCATACACTTCGGCAAGACCGAGGCCGCTTCCGTTCGCGCCCTTGGTGCTGAAAAACGGCTCGAAGGCGCGCTCGCGCACTTCGGGGCTCATGCCATGTCCGCTGTCATGCACCTCGACGATGGCGCTCGAGCGATCACGACGCACCGTGACGCCCAGGGTGCCACCACCGCGCATCGCGTCGAGCGCGTTCTGGATGAGGTTCAGCAGCGCCTCGCGCACCTCACCGGCCAGTGCGCGGGCCATCACATCGGCCGCCATGCTCCGATTCAACATCACGGCGGCGCCGCCCACTCGCTCGGACCAGATCGGACGCGTCATCGCGATGACCTCGTCCGTGACGACGGCCAGGTCAATCATGGCATCGGGCGCCAGCACCACCGGATCCTGCCGCAAAAAACGCCCGACCCGCGACGCGGTCGCCGCACCGGTTTCGGCTGCCCGCGCGATGCGAACGGCATAATCACGCACCTTCTCCGGATTGTGCGCGTGCAGCTGCAGCAGGTGCGCCGCCGCAACGATGGGATTCAGCGCGTTGTTGACGTCGTGCATCACGCCGGCAGCCAGCTGCCCCACGGCCGCCAGTCGCCGCTCGCGGCTGCGCGCCTCTTCGAGACGCCCGATCTCGGCCGTACGCTCCCTGACCTGCTGCTCCAACCGCTCGGCCTCGGTCGAGACGACGGCATACAGCTCCTCGGCGCGACGCACCTGCTCGGCCAGCTCACGTGCGAGGCGCGTCCGATCGGTGACGTCGCGCTCGACGGTGACCGCGCCGACGACCGAATTCCCGGCATCGCGCAGCGGATTCGAGTTCACCTCGATGATCTGCTCGCCATCGGGACCGCGACGCACCAGCATCGTCTCGTTGCGCACAGCCTCGCCGCGCAAGGCGCGCGCAGTGGGATGCTCGTGCACGAACATCGACGTGCCGTCGACGCGACGTGGCAGGTCGGCACGCCAGAGTTCGCGCAGCGACTCCAGATCCTGCGTGCCATGATCGGAATGCGCGGCCGAGTTCTCGCGCGTGACCACACCCTGCTGGTCGAAGACGCGCACCGACTCGGGCAGCACGTCGAAAATTGCCTCGAGCTGCGCGACACTGCGCGCCAGCGCCTGCCGCAGGCCCTCGATCTCGGTGACTTCCGTGCCCACGATCAGCAGGCCGCCCGTGCGCAGCGGCACGAACGTCAGCTCGACCATCTGCAGCGCACTGGCCGTATTCCGGAACGCCACTCGCCGAGTGCGCGACTCCTGACGGATCGTAGCGGCGTCGATCTCGTCGCTCAGGTCGGCGAGCGCGTTCGGGAACGCGTCATACGCCGTGGGCCGCCATCCTGCAGGGACGAGCGCACCGATCAGTGTCCGGTACCGCAGGTTCGCACGCATCAGCAGCAGCTCCGCATCGAACTCGGCCACCGCCAGCGGCAACGCATCGAAGATATGCTCGAGGCGCGCCACGGTTGCCAGCGGCGACGCGGCCGACGATACCGTTCCGATGGGCGGTGTACCTGAGGACGACATGCGTGAGGCTACGCTGCGACTCCCGCCACGTCAACGAGCGGAGCTATGCGTTCCGACTGCGTCACGTAAGACGACAGTTCATGCCATGATTGCACCGCATCGAGTACCTGGTTGCACAGGCAATGGTTCTGACGCAGAACTGCCTGACTCGCAGCACTGCCAAAGACGCATATCCGCCTGCCCCGAACATGTCATCCCCATGGCGGTGACGCTTGACCATCCGGAATGCTTCAGGAATTGCAGCGACGGTACTCACGACCCCAGCGGCAACGACGGTGCAACGACCTCCGGCTCCCCGAGCCCGCGCGAGCGTTCGAGTTCGTGCGCGCGGCTGGTCTTGAGCAGCCGGTGCGCCGTGGTGCCCGTGATGAGACGGACACCGCGCTGGTACGTGATGAACTGGTACGCCCACTGCACGAAGACCGTGATGCGGTTGCGGAAGCCGGCGAGATACATGATGTGGACGAAGAGCCATGTCACCCAGGCGAACACGCCCGTCAATCGCACCTTTCCAATCGCGGCCACGGCACGGTAGCGCCCGATGGTGGCCAGATCGCCCTTGTTGAAATACGTGAACGCCAGACGCGGTTGCTGCGAAAGGTCGCGCATGATCATGCGTGCGGCGTGTGCGCCCATCTGGTTGGCGGCCGGCGCGACGGCGGGCACCGGGCGGTCGGTGGCGATCATCACGGACGCGATGTCGCCAATGGCGAACACCGTGCGATGCCCGGGCACCGAAAGATCCGTATCCACCACCACGCGTCCGGCGCGGTCCAGCGGCACGCCCAGCTGCGCGCCCAGTGGCGACGCCTGGTTGCCGGCACCCCAGAAAACCGTGTGCGCAAGGATCCGCTCACCGCTGGCCAGCGTCACGCCGTCGTCGTCCAAGCCGGTGACGACGGTGTTCAGGCGCACGTCCACGCCAAGATCGTCCAGGTCCTTGCCGGCCCGAGTGCTCAGTTCCTCGGGAAAAGTCGGCAGCACCCGCGGTCCACCCTCGACGAGTATGACGCGTGCCCTCGACGGGTCGATGCGGCGGAAGTCGTGCTTCAGCGTCTTGCGTGTGATCTCGGGGATCATGCCTGCGAGTTCGACACCCGTGGGGCCGGCTCCAACGATCACGAACGTGAGCAACGCATCGCGCTCACCAGCTGCGCTCGCGCGCTCGGCAGCCTCGAAGCTGAGCAGGAATCGACGGCGCATCTCGAGCGCGTCCTCGATGCTCTTGAGCCCCGGCGCATTGGACTCCCATTCGGGATGACCGAAGTAGGCGTGGCGCGCTCCGCTGGCGACGAGGAGATAATCCCAATCCACGGTGCTGGTACCGCCGTCCAACGTAATTGTGTGCTGCTCGAGGTCGATCTGCTCCACCTCGGCCATGATGACGGTTGCGTTGTTTTGATGTCGGAGAAGCCACCGGATCGGCACGGTGATGTCGGCGGGGTTGAGCACCGCCATCGCCACTTGATACAGCAGTGGCTGAAACAGGTGATGGTTTGTGCGGTCGATCAACGTGATGCGCACATTGGCCTTCGTCAGCGCGCGTGCCGCGGAAAGTCCAGCAAATCCACCGCCCACGATCACCACATGAGGCCGAGGATCCGCGGCGTGTGTGCTTGTGATCCGGGTGCTCGTATTCGGTTCGGCCTGCATTGATACAACGCTCCGTCACGCATCCAGCGGCTCGCTGGCCAGGAGTACGCGGGAAAGGGGTGCGGCCGTCTGCTCCGGCGCGCTTGTGAAAAGTTTCACAAGCCGTGCCCAAATGCAAGCAGACTGAAGCCCTTCGTCGTTCCTGCGCAGACAAAGACCAGCAATCGCCAGGCCGCAGATCCGCTGTCCCGGCGGAATCATTTGATGGCTCCCTGACATGCATTTCGGCTGGCCAACATGGCTCCGTCCACTCTGTCACGAACGCTTCAGGGCATCGACGTGCCAAGCCCCCGGAGAGGAACATGCTGCGTCAAACGTCACGAGCGGAGGCCCTCGCGCTTGCAGTTTCGACATCGCTGGCCATTGCCGGAACGTTCGTAGTCCGGACTGGCGAGAAGGCGGGATGGTGACTCGTCGCCGCATGCATCGGCGCCACCATCATTGTGTTCGTGAGGCCGATGCCGTCGATGATGTTTGCGTCGACGGGGAGCGAGCGCGTGGAGCTCAGCGAGTCAGGCATCCGTTTGTTCGTTCCCGCGGCATCGAAGGACTCGTTACCGTGAACGGACCCGACGAAAGTCATGGTCATCACGACGCCTCACAAACTGTCGGGCGAAAACCTGCACCTGGTGCTCTGAGGCAGCGCCTGGCCTCTGGATTCGGCGCTGCCGCACACTGCCATTTTCATTTTAGGACTGCGGTACGCAGTTGTCGTTTCCTAAATCCGGGCATTCAGAGCTTACCTACGCTGACATGACGTACCGAAGCAAGGCACTTTTACCGCTCGTATAGTTCTTCGAGTCATACAGTTCTGCGTCGCGCCGTTCTGCGTCAAACCGTTTTGCGTCAAAGCCGTTTTGCGTCGAAGCCGTTGCAGTAACGACTGCAGTCACCAACGCCAGAATATCAGAGCGTGAGGTAGCTCCATTCTCTGCTGAACGGGATGCTGCTCATGCGTACGCCACGATCCTTCGTCACGAGCAACCGATCGCTCGGATTGATCCCGATGCCGCGTTGTGCGTCATACAGTCCCGGCTCGACGGAGAAGGTCATGCCTTCCTGCACGACCGTGTCGTCGCCCAGCGCGATGAACGGTGCCTGGTGGCCCTCGAAGTTCGTGCCTTGCCCGTGGCCCGGGCGATGATAGATGAAGTCCTGCATTCCTGACTTGATCTGGTGTGCATGCACCTTCTGCGCGATGTCCGAGCAGATCGCGCCGGGCTTCGTCTCTTCGGTCATGATCTGCACCGTGTCGGCCACCACCTGCCACATGCGGTCGTGATGCTGCGTGCTGGGTGTGATGATGTAGTTGCGATAACCTTCGCCGCCGAAACCGCCAAGAAGAATGTCGCAGTTCACGTAGACCGGCTGGCCGCGCTGCAGCTTCGTGTGGAAGAACTGGTTCGGATGCGGATATGCCGTCGCGACGCCGGCGCGCACGTAGTTACCCGTGACCTCGATGCCGACGGCGCTATGTGGCTTTCCGTCGCGCTTCACGTCGCGCATCATGAGGTTGATGCCGTAGGACGACAGCGCCTGTCCCACCTCGTAATCGGTCGCGTTGGTGCCATGCTCCAGGATGTAGTCGCGTGCGAACGCATGCACCTTGTCGAAGTAGCGGTAGGCCCGCTGGATCAGTGCAATCTCCTCCGGCGTCTTGATGATGCGCATGCCGAGGCAGATGTCACTGATGTCGACATTCGCGGAGCCAGGCAGGATACTCGAGAAGGTCCGCTGGCTGCTCGGCGTGAGCTCCCGTTCGAGCCCGATCGTCTTGCCGGCGAGTCCGCGTTCCCGGAGGTGCGTGAGCACCCATGTCCAGAGATCCACGCGTTCGCCACGCACATTTGCACCGCGGTTGGGAAAGCCTCCCGCGGCATGCGGATAGCAGAAGTAGTAGGTGTTCTCGGTGCACCACCACGACGTGATCAGGTCCCGGTCTATCGACGGTGAGAACCAGTAGATCGTCTCCGGTTCGTCGACCATGAACAGCGCCCATGTCGTCCGCTCGCCACTGCCACGAAAGCAGCCCGTGAAGTAGACCAGGTTCGTATCCGTCTGCAGCAGGATGGCATCCACGCCCTTTGCCTTTGCAGCCGCGCGCAGCCGTCGCGTGGTCTGCTGGTACCACGACAGCGGCAGCCGGTCCACGCCGACGGGTGCTGGCTCCGGGTGATGGGGATTCCGCACCAGCAGCCGCTCCGAACCTTCGCCCGGCTCCGTGAACGGCAACGCGGCCAGCTCCGCGGACGCGGCAGCCGACGCGGCAAGGGAGAGACCCATCGTACGGACGAACTCGCGGCGGTTCGACATCGGAATCCTGAGGGCGTGAGACGGTTAGTTGCCGGCGTATCCACAAAAATGGCAGTTGGGAGCAGAAACCGGGATGTGGCTTCTGCGGCAACGGCAACGGCTGCGGAATTGACACAGAATAGCGGGACGCTGAACGGCAAAAGCAGTGCAGAACGGCGAATCACGCGGCTGTAGCGCTTCTGGCCACCTCGGGGCAGCGGGCGCTGGGGAGATCACGTTCCGAGGAAATTACAAGTTCGGGGCGGCCGTTGGCGCACACTAGCCGTACGTCTGGCTCTGACACCTTTCTTCACGAGGTAAGCTCCGTTTGGTGCTGCTGTCGCCGTTGCCATGCTGTTGCAGTTCCTAAAGCCACAAGCACTTCGTCACGAGCAGGCCCATGTTTCGCGCGCGTCACGCCGGCCATCCTGCAGCCTTGCAGGCTTCAGTGCAAAGCAGTTCGGCTTCAGTAATTCTGCGACAAGGCCGTTGCGGTTGCAGTGGCACCGCTACGTTGCAGTCGCAGTAGTACGGCTGCGTTGCAGGGCGCGACGTATGAACACTTCTGCCTCATGAAACATGCGCCACGCTGGACTCGTAACAGTTGTGCTGTCGGCACTGCTTGCCGCATGTGCCGCACGCTACGCACCACCGGCGCAGATGCTGGCGTCACCTTCCCATTCGACCGAGGCAGTCGTGCCAATGCACGCACGCGGGACGTTCGAGGTGCAGATCGCGCCGCTGCCCGCAGACGAGTACGGCGACGCGGTGAGCACCGGCCGCATGGGCATCACGAAGCAGCTCAGCGGCGACATCACGGGCACCGGCAAGGGCCAGATGATCACCGGGATGGGTACCGTGAAAGGCTCGGCCGCATACTCGGCGATCGAACGCATCACCGGCACCGTCGGCGGTCGCACCGGCAGCTTCATCCTGCAGCACACCGGCATCATGCACGACGGCGCACAGGAGCTGACGATCACCATCGTGCCGACCAGCGGATCCGGTGATCTCATCGGCATCGCTGGCACGTTCGCGATCATCATGGACGGCACGAAGCATCGGTACGACATGACGTACACGCTGCCCTCCGCGCACTGAGGCACCTGTGGCCGCCAGCAGCGTCGTCACGACATCACGCCAGGTCACGCGCTCGCTGAAGCGTCAGGCCGTGACGCTTGCATCAGCGACAACTGCCGGCTGGGGCGCGTTCGGCGCGAACGTCGCACTGGGTGGCGCGCTGCTCAAGTTCGGTATCGTCCCCCGCACCACCGACGGGTTGATCGGCATTCTCGTGGCGCCGTTTCTGCACGCGAACCTGGATCATCTGGTCGCGAACACCGTCCCGTTCCTGCTCTTCGGCTGGCTGGTGATGCTGCGCGACCGTCGCCATTTCGCCGTGGTGACGCTGCTGGCGATGCTGGGCAGCGGCCTGCTCTCGTGGACGCTCGGCGCGCCGAACTCCATTCACATCGGCGCCAGCGGCGTGGTGTTCGGCTACTTCGGATTTCTGCTGCTGGCGGGGTGGTACGCACGCAGCGCTGGCAGCATCGCGATCAGCCTGCTGGTCGGTGTACTGTGGGGAGGTACGGTGCTCGGTGTGCTGCCCGGCACCCCCGGGATCAGCTGGCAGGGACATCTTGGCGGATTCATCGGTGGGGTGCTGGCGGCGCGGCGGTATCGAACGGCACGGTGAACCTTGCGCAGGCTGACCCGAGCTCGTGGTCTCCCTGCCGATTGTGGCCGGAGATGCTCGCGTCGTTTGAGTGACGTGCTGGACGACGCGAGCATGTGGTGCCATCTCGCGGCACGGCCGATCCAAGCTGGGTTACTCTGCCGCGCAGCAGCCCAAATTGCCGCATCGGCTCCATGCGGAATCAGTCTCCAGAAAACGTGCTGTGTCGTCGAATCCCTCGACCCGTTTTCCATCTCGATACGCTAGCAGCAGCCTGTCGAATTCGGCCGCGATTGCAGAGCGATCCTTTGTGTTCGCTTTTCTTGCGGCGAGCGACGCCAAGATCGTGACACGTTCGCAGTTGATGAAGGCGTGAGTCACTTTGCTTGATTCCGGACTCGTATAATGAGGATGCCCACACGAGACGAATGCGCCAACGCCGGTACTCACGAGTTCATAGGAACCGGCTCGCTTCGTGATCGTCCATGACGTCCAGCGCCCAACCTGCCGGTTGACGCCGGGGATGTGTCCAGCGGAGTCAGTGGATACGGTCAGGAAGGTGAGAACACGTACATTGCTCGCGGCTCCCATCTTTCCTTGCACACTATATCGCGCCGACCAGCAAGTTGCCTCCTGTTTGTCGTCCATCACGCCGATCACGAGATCTCTTCCCCTCGTACCGGTAGTGGGAAACACAGCCATGGCAGCAGCAGGTACTTGGTAACCAACTTTTACACGCAGATCTCTCGGCTTTCCACCCCTGCAATCAGCAGATTCAAGGCGACTCTGCTGCACTTCGCCGCCGGCTGGAAGCATTTTCTGGACGTCGTCAGCCAATTTTTGTAATGCGCTGCCTGTGCCAGTCTGCCAAGTGGAGTCCAGGAGATTCGAGCAACGTCTCGGGTTGGTCTTGTCGTCAATGATCAAGCACTCGACCGCGGGTTCATGCGACGATACTGGAGTCTGCGCGGCTTTCGAGTTCGAGTTGAAACACCCTGTCAGTACCTGTGTTACCACCACGATCACCATTGTACCATAGCGCATCTGACACCTCACGTTCAGCGTGTGAACCTGCATTGCGAGCCTGCTTCTCCAACACACCATCACCGGCGTCCCGACAGCATGTTCACCGCGTCGTGGCAGCGTGCTGCCATCGCAGTATCACGCCGCGCTGTTGCCAGACTGTCGCAGAGCATGAGGCTGCGCCGGAATCCCGCCGCCTGCGGCACGTCGCGCAGCACGTAATCCATCGTGGCAGCGAGATCGTCGAGCGCCGCGACGATGCCGTCGTACGCCGACGCGCTGTCGCCGACCTGCGCGAGCATCCATGTCTCGACGAAGCGGGTGTCCCAGGCAACGGCACTCGCCGACGCGCCGTCACGACCGCGGCGCATGTCACGCAAACGTGCGCGTGCGCGTGGCAGGTCGTTTCGTCGCAGGGCATCAGTGGCGCGCAACAGCGCGTCGCCGGCCGTCACGCCATCGGGTAACGGTGCGCCGACGCATGCGAGGCGCATCCAGTCGCCCTCCTGCAGCAAGGAACGCGCAACAGTAGCAACCTCTGTTTGCGCAAGGGAATTGCGCATGGCGTCGAGTGATTGCGCACGCAGGCGCTCCAATGCGCTGCAGTCACCAGACGCCGATGCGATGGTGTAACGAGCAACGGCACTGGCGATCGGCATTCGTGCGCCGTCAGCCAGTCCGGGCCCGGGCTGCTGCAGATCGCGTACGAGCAGCGATTCGGCGACGGCGGCGCGGCCGGTCAGCACGGCCAGCGGAATGAGGCGATGCGCGTCATCGGGACGGTGCGTCCCGACAGTCGCGAGCATTGGTGCGACGACCGCGTGCACACCGGCGAAATCACCAAGGCGCAGGCGGATGCGCACTTCGGCAATGGCCACGTCGAGGGTGTCTTGCGAAGTGAGCGCGAGGGGTAACGCGCGCCGCAGCACCGCGACGGCGGTGGAATCGCTCGGACCGTCGAATGCGCCATTCACCTCGAGCGCCGACGCATAAGCGATGTGCGCCCCCAGGCTCCCTGGTGCTCGACGTGCAAGGGCGGCTCCCATCGCGAGCAGTCGACGGCGCAGGAGCCGCACTGCCGGCTGATAGCTGGGTGGAATCGAAGCTCGCGCATCAGCGCCAGAAAAGCGCTCCGGAAAGACTGCGACTGAGTCACCGGCCACACTTGGCAGTCCGCCGTACGTTGGCCCGGTCGCGGTGCCCAGTGCGCCGCTGCGCTTGGTCCCGTTGAGCGCGAGTGTAATCGCCGGCAGCCGCGCAAAAAGCGGCACCAATCCAATAGCCGGAAGGCGTGCGATGGCTTCCTCGTATGCCGTCCCGGCGCCCCACCGCGACGTCCTGAACCGGGCACCCGTGGGACTGGCAGCATCGAGCACCACGATCGAGTCCAGCCGCAGGCACTCGCCGAGCCCATACCACGCGGCGAACGACCCACCCGCCACCCGCGTGGCACGCGTGTACGCAGCACACGACTCGGGCATCCGATCACGCGCGCGGTGCAGCAGCGCCTCCGCCAGCAGCGAGTCGCGGGGCGAGAGTAACACCGAAACAGACTGCGCCAGGGCGGCAGCGTCGCGCCAGGCCGAGGGCGTGCGCGGCTGCCGCCATGACGCGACGGTCGTCTGCCAGAGCGCAGCCTGCGGCAGGCTTCCGCTACGCGCAGCATCCGCAAAAGCCTGCTCCGCCTGCGGCAGGTCGCCGGCAAGCAGGAGAGCCCATCCTGCGGCGTAGCGGCGCAGCGCCTCCAACGGACGCTCGACGACGACGGACGGTAGCTCCACGGAATCGGGGCTGACCTGGCTCGCGAGAAGCACGCGCGCGGCGAGCACACGCATCGAGTCGGCACGTGCCGCGGTCGCGGCGGGAAGGGTGATCTGCACCACGCGCGCCGACGCGGTCGCGGCGCGCGCGGTACGCAGCTGCACTGCCACACGCACACCACCCTCGAGCGACGTCGCGCGCGTCTCGAGCATCACGGCGGCAGCATCGTCGGGCGAGGCAGCAAGACCAACGCGGATGTCGGGCGACCAGAGACCGAGTTCGCGCGCGAGCGCATGTGCAACCGCTGTGTCGCCGTCGGCGAGCACGGTGAACCGTGTTGGCAGGCCCTCGGGCAAGACCACTGCGGCTGAAACCGGACGGCGAAAGCGGTGTGCGCCGAGCGCACCTGCCGCGACCACGGCAAGCAGACCGATGGCGCCTACCGCGAAGCGTCGCCCGCGCGGCGCCAAAGCAGATGACCGCGCAGCACCAATCGTCGCACGGGTACGAATCGACGACGATGACTGACGTCCATCAAGCGCGGTGATGAACGCCGCCATGCTCGTGTAGCGATCCGCGGGCGCAGGGGCCAGCGCCTGCTGCAACGCGTCCTCCACCTGCTCCGGGACAGCGGGACGATGCGTACGCACTGGAGCGTGCTGCCCGACGATGCGCAGGCCACGCAACCCCTCGGCGCTCGCCGCCACATGCGCGGGCACACCCGCGAGCATTTCATACAGCACGAGGGCGAGCGCATACTGGTCACTGCGCGCGTCGATGTCTCTCTCGGCGCAGAGCTGCTCGGGACTCATGTACAGCAGCGTACCGACGGCGACGCCCGTCGTAGTCGCGAGCGTGCCCGCGGCACCCTCCAAAGCTCGTGCCACGCCGAAGTCCGAGAGAAGCGCACCGTCGTTGGTGAGCAGGATGTTCTCCGGCTTCACGTCTCGGTGAATGATTCCTGCACCATGTGCATGTTGCAAGGCACTTGCCACCTGCGTCGCGATCGCGAGCGCTTCGTGCACCGGCAGCTGATGCTCGCGCTCCAATCGTTCGCGGAGTGATGCCCCGCGCGCGAGGGCGATGACGAAGTAGGGACTGCCCATGTACTCGCCCGTGCCGTAGACATGGGCGATGTTCGGATGATCGAGACGTGACGTGAAGCGGATCTCGCGCTGGAACCGATCGCTGACGCCCGATCCAAGCAATTCCTGCCGCAGCACCTTGACCGCCACCTCGCGGTCGAGATCGCGGTCGAGCGCGCGGTACACGATGGCGTGCGAGCCGTGTCCGAGCTCCGCAATCAGCGTGTAGCGGCCGTCGATGTCACAGGGGAGCGCTGGAAGCACGGGTGCGGGGCTGGTGCGGACCAATATGCTACGAGTGTTTGCGCCGTTACGCCATACCGTGCCACACGTTCACTTGGTATCCTGATGCATCCCGACTCCGATTGCTGACAAAAATGGCGTCGGCTCGTCTATGCCGCGCATCGAACGCGATGCACAGACGGTATCGGACGCCACGCCAGAGGCCGGCCCCGAGGTGACGCGCGTCATCCAGCCGGCAACGAGACGGCCCCCCGCCGCAAAGGTCGGGAGGCCAGCCGAACAGCTACGCACCGTGCGAACATCCTGCGATCACAACGGTCGATCCGTCGTGATCACGGTCTCGCTCGCAACTACTGCCGCACCCGCTGCTTCGCCGCGTCCACGATCGCCTTCACTTCGCGCAGAAGCTGCGGACCGTTGTAGGGAATTCCGTCCTTGATGATCCACTCGCTGCCGAGCGTGCGAACCTCCTTGCCGTCCCGCACCGCGGACGTGCCACCGGCATAGAGCACCTTCAGATCCTCCAGCGGGTTGCCGTCCACCACGATCAGGTCGGCCATCCAGCCCACGCGCACGCGCCCGAGGCGGTTCTCCTCGCCCAGGATCTTCGCGTTGTTGCCGGTGCAGTGCTCGATGACCTTGAGCGGGTGGAAGCCGGCTTCGGCATGCAGCTCCATCTCGCGGACGAGGGCAAAGCCATACAGCTCGTAGATGAATCCGGCATCATCACCGCAGCCGATCAGGCCGCCCTTCCGCTCGAACTTCCGCAGCGCATCCATCCAGATGCGGTAATTCTCCTTCCAGAACACCTCGTCGGTGCTGCTCCAGCCAATGAAGTACGAGCCGTGGTTGGCGGGATCGGGCTTGAAGTAGTTCGCCAGCGCCGGGTGCAGGTAATCCTGGAACCAGGGCTGCGTCTGCGCGCGCTGCAGATCGCGACTGGCTTCGTAAATGTCCATCGTCGGCACCCAGGCGACCTTCGCCTTCACCATCGCGTCGAACAGCGAATCGAGCATCTTCGGGTCCGCTTCCCGCCAGAGGCGGCCAGCCCAGCGGAAGCGGTCCGTCTCGTCGCTGTAGTTGTAGTCGCTGGGAAAGTTCTGCCGCAGGTTCGGGATCGCCGCATCGGGAATGCCGTACCAGTGCTCGATGGTCGTGGTGCCGAACTTCACGTCGTCCCACGCATTCGTCTCCTCCACGCCGACATGGTGCGCGACACGGAGGCCGAGCTTCTTCGCCTCGTCCATCATGGGTTCCATGATGTCGCGCTGGATGCCGCCGATCTTGATGCCGTCCACACCGATCTTCTTCATGTACTGCACGCGCGCCCGCGCCTCGGCCGGCGTGTTGATGCGGCCGTTGTCGAAGAATGGATAGATGAACATGCGAGGCGCGACGATTTCCGCGCGCGCCGATCGTCCGCGCATGGCGACGCTGACCGTCTCCGCCTCGGCACCGACCTCGCGCACGGTGGTGATGCCGTTGGCGAGCCAGATCTTGTTGTTGTAGTCGAAGCCGCCCATGGACTGCCCGCTGCGCTGCGACTGGATGTGCGCGTGTGCATTGATCAGGCCGGGCATGACGTACTTGCCGGTTGCATCGATCTCGGCGTCGGCCGGCGCGCGCTTGCTGCGGCCGGCGCGAAGCGCGACGGGATCGAGCGCGATCATCTCGGTGATGACGTTGCCCTCGACGATGATGTCCATGGGCCCGCGCGTCGGCGTGCCGTTGCCATCGATCACGAGTGCGTTGCGGATGGCCAGCCGCTTCACGCGCTGGCCATGCGTGACACCGATGGTCGGGCTGACCTGCGCGGCGAGGCTGCCGGCGGCGACGGCGAGCAGGAGGAGAGGTCGAACGAGGGACATCGGAACTCCGTGGGAGGCAGGGGTCGGGAAGACCATGCCCTCCAGAACGCACTCACGCCAGCATCTGCTGATTTCTGTACTGCTCATTCGGCAACGGCAGCCGTGAGCCGTTCGCGATACACGTCCGGTCAGGGTACAGGCCGGCGTCGCACCGGCACCACGGGCTCACCGGCGTTGAGCAGGTTCACGAACAGCCGCGCCGCACCAGGCACGCCGGCGGGCAGCTGCCGGAAGAGGGCGAGCGAGGTGAACACGTACGTGCCCTTGCCGATGTTTGCCGTGAGCAGCGCATTCGGATTCTCCGGCTCCTCGGGATCGTGCATGCCGAGGATCGCCGTGTAGGCCGAGTCCGCGGTGGTCGGCATGTAGGTCGCACGTTCCTGCACCCAGCCGTTCCAGTCCGTCGGGCCGATGCGATTCGGTCGTGTGAGCACGGGGCTATCGGCGCGCAGCACGCGCACGGCCGCATCCTCTTCCGCCACGCGTGCGGCCGGTCGCGCGAAGGTCATGGGAAACGGCGCCATGCCAGGCTTCGCGATGTCGGTCTGCTGATACTGCACGACCATCGTGCCGCCGTTGCGGACCCACGCGTGCAGCACCGACATCTTTGCCGCGAGTGCCGGCTGCGCTTCCAACGCACGTGGACCAACGACGATCACGCGGTAGCGGGTGAGCATCGTCTCGCTGATCGTCAATGCGCTTACCGTCTCCACCGTCGCGCCAAGCTGCGCCAGCATGGGCTGCACATTGTCGGCGAGGCCGGTGATGTAGCCCACCACGCCGATCGGTGCGGCACCCGTCTCGACCGACTCCAGTGCGACAGCCGCCGGCCGATACATGTGCTGCGGCCGGATGTGCTCGTACTCGACGCGTTCGTAACCACTGGCAAACGTGACACGCTTACCCGCGACGAGCGCGTCGACACTCGCGCTCAACACGTGACGTCCGCGCGGCAGCGTGCCGCGCAGTCGAAACGGCACCGCGACACCGTTGCCGACAGTCAGCGTGACGATCTTCGCTGCGCTGTCACCCGTCAGGCCGCGTGGGTAGTGCAGCCGTACCGTCACAGGTCCGTCGATCACACCGTTCGACGTCACGCGCACCGTCACGATGCGATTGAATGCAGCGTTTGCGCGCACATAGCCCGCCGGCCCACCATCGATGGTCAGCGAAACGCGCGGCACGAACATGACCGGCGTATCCAGCTGGCCACGAACCTCGTCGATGCGGCGATGAACGATTGGCGCGCTGAGCTGCACCGGCACACCGTTCACCAGCGCCGGCACCGATGCGTCGGGGCGCGCGGCGCGCTGTTCGTCGTCCTTCGTGGAAGCCGGCTCGATGAACATGTCGCCGTTGCGCGTGAAAGGCTCAACGATGGCGTTGCCGAGCGTTGCAAGCAGGCTGTCCGGCCGACGCTGCAGCCACCACGGCGCCGTGCGTGTGTACGAGGGCAACGGCAGCGTGGTGGTGAACGCCTCGCCGGGCGCGATGGAGTCACGCGGCGGCAGTGCAGCGCTGCTGGGCGTGAACACCGAGACTCGCGCAACGGTCGGCCCGCGGTTCGTCACACGCAACGTCAGCGTCGCCGTGTCGCCCTCGGCCACCAGTTCACGATTCACCGTCGCTTCAAGCAGCAACCCGCTCGAGGCGGCGCCAAGCTGCTGCAGCTGCGTGAAGGTGCGCACTGCGCTGATCACCAGATCCGCTGCGGCGGGTGCGAGGGAGCTCGGGATCGGTTCGTCGCCGCGGCATATCCCCGTGCGCGTCGCGATGCCGGCCGTGCACCAGCGATCCAGCAACCGGTGCGCCACGTCGATGCGCGGTAACGCGTTCCACGGTGTCTGCACATCCACTGACGTGCGCAGCATGGTCAGCACGCGCGTCAGGCTGTCGAACACCGGCTTCTGCGCCGCGGGCGTGGTCGACGCGAATCGGTTCAGCGACGGATCGATGCCGTCGAAGATCGAGACTTCCTTCTCGGCTGGCGTCGCCACGTTCACGCGCGTGGCCTCGCGCCGCACGTAGTCGATTACCGTACCACGCGGCTGCGCCACACCAAATCCCTGGCTGCGATGCTGGCTGCGGCTCAGCCCCGCGATCTCGCCCAGCGATTGCCCGCGCACCGCGTCATACGTGCCGACGTCGATCTTGAGCGTGGCATTGGCGGCGTTGAAGCGCGCCGCACGATAGAACTTGCTCACCGTCCATGGCGCGCCATATGTCGCGACGGGAAAGCGGATGGTGTCCATGCTCGCCTCGTACGCCTCCTTCGCCAGCATACCGGAGACCTGGTGATGCCCGTGCCCGTCGCGCGGTGTGCCGCTGAACACCGCGACGATCATCTGCGGCCGGAAGGCGCGCACGATGCGCACCACGTCACCGAACACCGAGTCCTTGGGCCAGTGCCTGTACGTCTCGTCGGCGGTCTTCGAGAAGCCGAAATCGTAGGCACGCGTGAAGAACTGCCGCGCGCCGTCCACGCGCCGCGCCGCAAGCAGCTCCTCGGTCCGGATCACGCCCAGCGCCTCGCCAAGTTCCTTGCCGATCGCGTTCTGCCCACCGTCACCGCGCGTGAGCGACAGGTACGCCGCATCCACCTTTGCGCCGCGTGCAAGCCAGCCAAGCAGCTGTGTATCCTCGTCATCGGGATGTGCGCCGATCATCAGCACGCGTCCCGTGGTGCCCAGCGCACTCGAGATGTCGTGGAGCGCGACGGCGCCCTGCTGTGCACCGGCGACACGCGGTGCGGCAGCGAGTGCGGTGAACGCGAAGACCAGCGCAGCGGGGCGAAAGGAAAGACGCACGGTGATCAGCACGGGCTGAGAGAGATGATCATTCCCCGCGAGTGCGGGGAGTGTCGAACATCGGCGCGCCCGTCAAAACATGACGAGCGCGCCGAATGCTGCAGTGATGTCACTGAGAGACGCGACTCAGCGTGTTGCTGACGCCTTCCGCGCCTTTGGTGGTGCGACAGGTGCCGGTGCTGCAGCCGCTGGCGCCAATGCCTCGGCGATGATGCGCGCCTGCTCTGCCTTGTGCGCGGCCTCATACCCCTCCGCCGGGCTGGCACGCTCCGGACGACCGACGTAGCGCAAGCCGAGCGCGTTGCCCGTCGCCATGCGAAGGCGCGGTTCAGCAAAGGTCCAGGCACCAGCGTTGCGCGTCTCTTCCTGAGCCCAGATCACTTCCGTCAGGTTCGGATAGCGATCGATGACCGCGGTGATCTCGGCAGACGGCCACGGATACAGCTCCTCGATGCGCACCAGTGCGATGTGCTCGCCCGGGTTTGCGGCGCGGATCTCGTGATAGATCTTGCCCGTGCAGGCCACGATGCGTGTCACCATCGACGCGCGTCCCGCGGCTGTCGCATCGTCGATCACGGGCTGGAACGCACCCGCAGACAGGTCGGCAATGCCGCTCATCGCATCGGACAGTCGCAGCATCGACTTCGGCTGCATCAGCACCATGGGACGACGCGATTCGCGCAGCGCCTGACGACGCAGCAGGTGGAAGTACTGCGCCGGCGTAGAGGGATACGCGACGGTCATGTTGCCCTCGGCGCAGAGCTGCAGGAAGCGCTCGAGTCGTGCCGACGAGTGCTCCGGTCCCTGTCCTTCGTAGCCATGCGGCAGCAGCAGCACCAAGCCGTTGTCCTGGTGCCACTTTGCGCGATCCGCGACCATGAACTGATCGATGATCGGTGCCGCGACGTTCGCGAAGTCGCCGAACTGCGCTTCCCAGCACACCAGCGTGTCCGGTGCGGCGGTACTGAAGCCGTACTCGAAGCCCATCACTGCCGTCTCGCTGAGCGGGCTGTTGACGATCTCCATCGAGGCCTTCGCATCGGGCACATGCTGCAGCGCCGTGTACGTCCTGCCCGTGTTCGCATCGTGCAGCACCGCCTGGCGATGGCTGAACGTGCCGCGCTCCACATCCTGCCCCGTGAGGCGCACATGCACGCCATCCTGAATCAGGGAACCGAAGGCCAGCGATTCCGCATGCCCCCAGTCAATCGACTTTTCCAGGCCCTCGCGGCGACGCTCGAGTGTCTTCGCGAGGCGCGGGTTCACCACCAGGTCCCTGGGCCAGGCGAGCAGCGCGTCGTTCAGCACCTTGAGGCGGCCGGCATCGACAGCCGTGTGTACCGATGCCGGCGCTGCCGGATTCGGAAGGTGCGCCTCGGGCGCCTCGGGCGTCTTGCGCACCGAGTCGAAGATCTCCTCCAGCGACTTCGCGAAGTCCGTGTCCATCGTATCGACGTCGGCCTTCGTCAGCACGCCTTCCTTCACGAGGCGCGAACCCCAGACCTGCCGCGGCGTGGGGTGCGCCTTGATGCGCGCATAGAGCTCAGGCTGCGTGAACAGCGGCTCGTCGGTCTCGTTGTGCCCCCAGCGGCGATATCCCACGAGGTCAATCAGGAAATCCTTGCCGAAGCGCGTGCGGTACGCGATCGCGATGCGCACGGCCATCACGCAGGCTTCCGCGTCATCGGCGTTGACATGCACGATCGGCACGTCAAAACCCTTCGCGAGGTCGCTGGCGTAGTGCGTGCTGCGCGCGTCAATCGGGTCGGTGGTGAAGCCGACCTGATTATTGGCGATGATGTGCAGCGTGCCGCCGACTTCGTAGCCGCGCAGTCGGCTCATGTTGAACGTCTCGGCCACGACACCTTCACCGATGAACGCGGCGTCGCCATGCACGCAGACCGTCAACACCGACTTCGGATCGCGCTCCAGAGCGGTACCCGTGACGCGCTGGCGTGCACGTGCCACGCCATTGATGACCGGATTCGCGAACTCGAGATGGCTGGGGTTCGGCACCAGTGTCAGTCCCACCGTTGCGCCGGACGGCAGCGTGCGCTGCCCTTCGTATCCCATGTGATACTTCACATCGCCCGTCTCGCTGTCCGGGGCGGCGCCGTGGCGTCCCTCGAATTCCGAGAACAGCGACTCGTACGGCTTGCCCATCACGTTCGCGAGCACGTTCAGGCGACCGCGGTGCGCCATGCCCACGACGACCTGCGTGGTGCCCTGCTCCGACGCTTCGCTGATCGCGGTATCGAACATCGGAACCAGAGCGTCGGTGCCCTCGATGCTGAAGCGCTTCTTGCCTTGGTAAGCGCGACCGAGAAACCGTTCGAGCCCGTCGACCTGGGTCAGTCGCGAAAGCACCGCCATCTTTTCCGTGGCAGAGAGCGGTCGCGTGAGCTTCTCCTCGCGGAGGATGGTGCGGAACCAGAGCCGTTCCGTTTCGTCGGGCACGTGCATGACTTCCAGCGCGAGGCGCGAGGAGTAGCGACGGCGCAACATCGCGATCACGTCGGCGGCGGTCCGGAAGCGCGGATCGTCGTAATAGCCCAAGGCACCGGCCGGGACACGGGCCAGGTCGGTGGCGCTGATCTTGTGATACTCCGGCGTCAGTTCCGCCGCACCGAGCGGCGGAGTGCCAAGCGGGTCGAGTTGAACGGCGAGGTGCCCGAAGAGGCGGATGTTCTGCGCCAGCGACGCCGCCGAGGCGGCGATGCGTGGCAGCTCGGAATCGCCGTCGCCCGGGGTCGTGGCAACGGCGGCGCCCAAGGCAAACTGGCTTGCGAGACGAAAAAATTGGCGCCACGACTCGTCAACGCTGGTCGGGTCAGCCCTGAAGGCCTCGAACTGTTCAGCGATGTAGCCGTCGTTGAAGGCGCTGGTAGTGATTGGGGTGTCAGCCATGTGCCAAATCTACTGTCCCTTCGCTCCGGATTGCCCCCGCGCCGCACCAGAGATTTCGTCCCCAACCACGCCGCTCGTCGTGGCCGTCCGGAGTGGCTGACCTGCCGCCTCGCCGGCGACGTCACTCGCCCAATCGCCACACACCCAAGCCAACGCGCGCTGTCGGACATCTCCGGATCGACCTAACCAAGCTCGGCTGTAGCAAACAGTCCACAGGTGCAGCATGGCGAACACATCAGTAAAAGGTAACATTCTCCGGTTCGGGAACGCTCGAAAGCAAGTAACACGTTCTCCTGCATATAGTTAGCCGAAACAATCGTCGGACGATTCGACGCCGGAACCGAGTGACCGGAACTGGTACGGGGCGTGCCCTTGATGAGATCGCTGCCGATCCGGGACGCTCCCGTCGCCGCACGGTTTCCTCGTCAGGAGTTTTCAGTTATGCGCAACCTTCGCCGCTCGATCGCCTCCGCCCTGTTCATCGTGACGGCGCCGGCTTCGCTCGCCGCGCAGGCATTCGCTGGCACTGGCATCGCGAGCAACGTCTCGGGTGGTGTGGACACCCGCTGGCAGGTCAGCTGCCGGGCACTGAGCGGCTTGCAGCTTGCCGCGGCACCATGCAACAGCACGAGCGCATCACCGTTCACACAGGCGTCGGTGATCACCGCAGCGCCCGGCGGTTGGGCCGCAGTACCGCTGGGGCCAAATGGCCTCCGCTACATCGGCGCGCTGCCCAGCGGCTCGGTCGGCAACTCGATTGCTGAGAATGCCTCGTACGAGTACACCTTCCGGACCACCTTCTCCATCAGCGCTGGCGATCTGTCCGGCGCACAACTGGAGCTGAGTCCACTGCGCATCGACAACTACTGGGTGGGCTTCACCCTGAACGGCGGTGCACTGAATGCGGGTGCGATCACGCCGACTCCGCTGCCGCCGAACGGAGGCAACTGGGCCACGCCATTCTCGATGATCATCAACTCGGGCTTCGTCGCCGGTGTGAACACACTCGAGATCACGCTCACGGGCAACGGCCAGACGGATGGCCTGCTGCTGGATGGTCGCGTGAACGTGGTGCCGGAGCCGTCGACGTATGCGCTGATGGCAACTGGTCTCGTCGGTTTGGTCGGCGTGGCTCGTCGCCGGCGGAACGTGTCGGCGTAAGCAGCCATGTGCTGTCGCCTGACGGCACTACGCTGCCGTCCCGGGTGATGACCACCATCTGACCGATCCCGAACCCGACGACTCTGCGCACTGAGTCGTCGGGTTCGTGCGTCATGGCAGCGAAACCGGAACCACGCGGCGCCGCAGCCTCTTGAATGGGCATGGCATCCAAGCGTCCGAACAGAGCCCGACCGCCCTCCGAGCGCCCCAGCAAGGACTGTCTTGCCTGTGGCCGGCCGTTCAGCTGGCGGAAGAAGTGGGAGCGGGACTGGGAGAACGTGAGGTACTGCTCGGATCGGTGTCGGGGGGCGGGGGCGAAGTAGAGATTCGGGCGACCGTTCAGTCGGCACCGACCAGCTGGAAGGCTGCTCAGTATTCCGGACCAGAGAATCCCGGCCTCCGCCGTACCGCTTCCTGCGCGAGCTGTAGCGCTCGTGCCTTCGGCACGGGATTGACGGAATACAGCCAGTACTCATAAAAGCGCTCCATCAGCAGTCGCGTCGCCTTGTATTCGAGGTTCCAAAGGCTGACGAGGACGCAGCGCCCGCTCCTTTGGCGAGAAAGGCGCGCTGCAGTTCAATGCCGCCCTCCGCGCGCATCAGATTTCCCAGACCCGTTTGACAGGCACTCAGCACGACTCACTCGGCCCGCAGGGCGAGCGCGCGGTCATCCATGAGTTCGCCCAGTGTGAGGAGTCCATCCTGCAGCGAATCCGGCGCGAACGCCACGAACGAGCGGCGAGCGGACGCAGCGGTGCCGAACCCGAGGCCGTGCGTCGCGAAATGATCAGTGGCGCATCGACCATGCGACGCCGTACGGCGCTCTCCGTTGCCGTTTTCCCCGTCAGCGTGCGCACACCCAACAGTGTCCCGATTCGCTGCGACTCAGCTTCCGCACCAGGGAGTGATCGCAGCCGGGAACGGGTGGTCCATCGGCCGCTGTAGACGAACGGCATGGCCGGATTGCCCACCAGCAGCGCCGACGACGCCACGCTCCCTGCTGCACCGCGCCGGCCCTGTGCCACGGCGACACGCGGCCGAGCTTCGGAGGCGCGCAGCGCGGTGAACGAGGGGGCGTAGCGCAGGGGATTGCGGGTCCCGAGCACAACGCGTTGCACCGACGACGTGCGGCGCGCGCCAGCCGGTGTCGATGCACGCCGTGTCGCGGCGAACCTGTCGCGACCGACGGTCAGCGCGGCAAACGGAAGTAAGCCGATGGTGCCATGTGGCACGATGACGATCGGCGTACCGGCGGGCACGGTGGCTTCGAGGTTGGCCGGCAGCAGGAGTGCGGCGAGGCGCTTCCAGTCGTCGACGGGATTCCGCGTCGACAGCAGCGAATCCGACGATAGGCTGAGTTCATCGGGATTCAGCGGCGCACTGCGCGCATCGTCGGCGCCGAGTGAGCGACGCGACGGCGGGACCGTGTCATACGCCCTCTGCTGATCCATTAGTGCGAGATTCGATCGAAGCATCGTCAGCACGGAGTCGTCAGCGCGTGTTCTCAGCCGCGAGTACGCGAGGTGCAAAAGTTTCGTTGCCTGACCACGACGATTCTTCGTGATCAGATCCATCGACAGACCTCGAGTCAGGTGCGCACCCACTTTGCGCGCAATTACGGCCCCGTGAGCTCGAACACCCCGCCCGATCTCGCGGTCGTCGTCCTGCCGGCCGGTTCAACGACAGGGCTCACCCCATACACACTGCCGCCCCTCAACTACCTCGATCAACTCGCAGCGAAAGGCGGGCTGCGGGGCGCCTTGTTCGCAAACGTAGGCTACGGCGTTTCGACAGTCCTCACCGGCCGACCGGGATTTGGGTATGACGGGAACCGAAACACGTCCTTTTCTCCATTTCAGGCACTGCGTGGCAACCTGTTGATCCTGAACATGCAGACCGCAGCGACCGGCGAAGGCGGCGATTGCTTCGGTGATTCCGGCAGCCCGAAGTTTTTGGGCAGTGATCGCCGCATCGTGGTGGGGGTCGTATCGTGGGGTGACGCAACCTGCCGGGCAACCTCCGTGAATTACCGAGTCGACACAGAGGCGGCACGAGCCTTCCTGGGGCAATTCGTCGCACTGCCCTGAGGGTGCGAGCGACCAACGCACCGTAGCACTTTCGTTCAAGGCTGGTGAAAGCCAAACGCAAAGCGTTTTGCAGCGGTGCAGACCTACCCCTCGATCCCGTAGAGTCCCACCTGAATCCCGCCGACTCGTGTCTTCAGGATCTCCGTCGTCGCCGACTGCAGCGCCTTCACGTGCGACTGCTCGGCCAGCAGCAGCGCCACGCGCCATTCGCTGAACGGGCCGCGGGCGAGCTTGCCGATCTGCACGAACAGGCCCGTCAGCGCATCGGAGTTGCCGACGCGTCGACCGTAAGGTGCATTGCTGCACCAGGCACCGAATTCCGTCGGCGGCTCGATGTCCTCCAGCGTCTTCTGCTCGAAGCGCACCATGCCGCCCACGCCCGCTCGATCGGCGTTGGCAATGGACATGCGGATTGCGCCAGGATCGCGGTCGCTGCCTATGATGGGCAGGTCCGCGACATCCTCGCCGGCCGCCTTCGTCGCGCGACGCAACGCAGGCAGCACATCGCGGTCCGCACCGGGCCAGTGCTCGAAGGCGAAAGGGCGTGCGCGGCCGGGTGCCTGCTGGCGCGCAATCATCGCTGCCTCGATCGGAAAGGTGCCGGACCCGCACATCGGATCGATGAAGGCCTGCGAGCCATCGTAATCCGTGGCCAGCAGGCAGGCGGCGGCAACAGTCTCGCGCAGCGGCGCCTTGGCGACGGCCTGCCGATATCCGCGCCGGTGCAGCAGTTCGCCCGAGGAGTCGGCGCTGATGGTGCAGACGTCGTTCACGATGCGTACGAGGATGCGCTGCGCCTCGTCGGTCGGCGCGTCCTCCTCGTCGCTGTCGGTGAGCCGGACGACCGGTGCATCGACCCCGAAGAACTTCGAGATCTGCCGCACGACCCGCTCGGCAACTGCGTCAGAATGGTAGAGCCGTGATTTCCGGCAGGTGACGCGCACCGCGATCGCCTGACCCGGCAGTAGCACCTTGCCCCACGGAAGCTTCGACGCGCCCTTTTCGAGATCCGCAAAACCCTGCGCCTTGAACTCGCCGAGGCGCACGATCACGCGTGACGCCGTGCGCAACCAGAGGTTCACCAGCGCAATCGTCCGGAAATCGGCCGCGAAAGCCACGCCATCCGGCGTCGGCGGCTCGTGCGGAATGCCGAGTGCCGCCAATTCGGCGGCGGTGACGGGGGCGATGCCGGGAGCGGTGATCGCGAAGGCGGACCAGGTGGTAGACACGCGCGCAAGCTAGCGGTTCAGCGGCGACGCGCATCGGCGGGCTGATCTAGCACTTCATGCGCCGAGGGGCGCTGCATGCGCATTGCCCCTCGGTGTCGTTCCCGTGTCACGAGGCTGCTTACGGACGCCGCTGGCCGCCGCTTCCGGCACCGCGATTCGGCTTGTCGATCGGCATACTCAAGTTCGACATCGTATCGCGACGCATGGTAGCGTCGTTGCGCAGCATCGCGGTGTCGCTTGGCGCGTTCGCGCCGGGCTGACTGTCCGCCATGGCCGCGGCCGCACTGTCGCGACCTGCTTCGTCACGCGTGCCGCCGCATGCGACGAGCGAGGCCATTGCAAGTGCCACAACGTTCAGGCGCAAAAATGTGTTGGTCATGATGATGTGCTCCAGAGTGAGGTGTCTTCCACATGCACACTTTTGCACATCCCATGCCTTCGGTGCGAGCGCCGGCGTGGGTCGCACACCGATTGAACTCGCAGTCACGCCGCAGCGTCGGCCGCGCGCCGGTGTCGGCCATACCAGCCGTACGCACGCACCAGCAGCAGCGCCGCAAACAGCGCGAAGTACACCAGCGGCCAGAACGTGTCCTTCTTCACGGCCCACAAATAATGCGTGGTGGCCGTCACCGCCACGACGTACGTGAGCTGATGCAACCGCTTCCATCGCGGTCCGCCGAGCTTGCGAGCCATGAAGTTCGGTGACGTGATTGCGAGTGGCACGAGGATCAGCCAGCTCAGCATGCCGATCGTGATGTACGGCCGCTTCAGAATGCTCGTCCAGATCTCGCCGAACTGCAGCTCCAGATCGAGGCCGAAATAGATGAGCATGTGCGCCGTCGCATAGAAAAAGACGAATAGCCCCAGCATGCGTCGATACATGTTGAGCCAGGTCCAGCCCGTGAGTTGCTTGAGCGGCGAGATGGCAAGCGTGTACGCCAGACTCCGCAGCGCCAACGTGCCCGTGCTGATCTCGAGGATCTTCACCACGTCACCGTCGAGCTGATCCGCAAAGAGCGCGTACGCGAGCCAGATCGCAGGCGCCAGCAGCACCGCGAACACCAGCGGCTTCATGGCACGCGCGATGCGCGGGCCGCGCGGCCGCACTCGTGTGGCTCGTGGGGCCGCCGCGGTCATCACAGCACCAACATCCGACCCAACGTCGGCTGCGTGCATCGCGTCAGTAATTGCGACGCAGATCCATGCCGCCGTACATCGAGGCGACCTGCTCGCTGTAGCCATTGAACATCAGCGTCGGCTTGCGCAGCACCTCGCCCAGGCGACGCTCGCGCGCCTGGCTCCAGCGCGGGTGATCGACCGCAGGATTCACGTTGGCGTAGAAGCCGTACTCATCGCTCGCTGCCTTCATCCAGGTGCTGGTGGGCTGCTGATCGGTGAACTTCAGCTTCACGATCGCCTTGATGTTCTTGAATCCGTACTTCCACGGCACGACGAGTCGCAGCGGCGCGCCGTTCTGGTTCGGCAGCGTCTTGCCGTACATGCCCGTGGCCAGGAAAGCGAGCGGGTTGAGTGCCTCGTCGATCCGCAGTCCTTCCGTGTACGGCCACTGAATCGTTCCGCGACGCTGCCCCGACATCTGGCTCGGATCGTAGAGCGTCGTCAGCTCGACGTACTTCGCCGATGGCAACGGGTCGGCGCGACGGATCACGTCGGCCAGCGGAATGCCGCGCCACGGAATCACCGCACTCCACGCCTCGACACAGCGAAAACGGTAGGTGCGGTCCTCGATGCGGCTTGGCGACAGGAAACTGTCGAGCGGCATGCTGCCCGGCTTGCGGCACAGGCCCTCGATCTTCACCGACCAGGGGCGCGCCTTGAACTGTTGCGAGTTGGCTTTCGGATCTTCCTTGTCCGTGCCGAACTCGTAGTAGTTGTTGTAGCTCGTGACCTTGCTTTCGTCGGTGACCTTGTCGCCCTGCTGCGCCTCCACCGTGCTGAACCCACCCATCAACCCTTCCGCAACAACGCCAGTTGCCGACAGGGCGCCGATGCTGCCCACCATGCCCAGGAACTCTCGACGGTTCAAATACTCGGCCTCGGGCGTGATCTCGGACGACGGCGGCTCGATGCGCTTGCGAATCAGCATGGCTCTGGAAGGCAGGAGGACGGAGACTGCGGGCAGACAGAAACAGGCGAACAGACACACAGCATCGCAAGCAGACGAGATACGACACCCACGCTGCGACACAATCGCTGCGCCGCAAACGCTACGACGCTTTTGCTACAACACCTTTCGTGCCCAGAGGAGCCGCTGGATGACGTTGATGCCGACCAGCGCCGACATCAGCGCGAACAGTGTGACCAGACGATCCGGAAACAAGAAGAACAGGGTGAAGAACACGATGGTTTCGAACCCCGCGATCAGCGCGGGCGGCATGGTCACCGTGGTCAGTTCGCCGGAGGCACCTGCGCCGGATGCACGCTTCTCGAGGACCGCCGCCAGATACATCCAGCTGCAGGCGTTCACGAAAAAGGCGCCTTCCAGCAGCACTGCCATTACGAGGACACCCCGCTCCACGCTGTGCACGGCAAAACCCAGCGGAATGGCGGCGTAGACCACGAAATCGAGCAGGATGTCGAAATAGCCGCCGAAGTCGGTCTGGGTGCCCGCCAGGCGCGCGACGCTGCCATCCAGCCCGTCGACCACGCGGTTGGCCAGCCAGAGCACGGCACCCACGCGCCATCGCCCACCAGCCGCTGCGACTGCTGCGGCAAGGCCGAGCAACAGCGCCATGAACGACAGCATGTTCGGCTGCACGTCGCGCAACAGCGAAGCCAGCGGGGCGAGGAGGCGATCTTTCGTGCCGCGGAGCAGGTGATCGAACACTGAGGGTCAGTCGGGGGGGAAGAGTCTGGCACGGTGCAGCGTGACCTGCACAATGTCGCCGGTCCGAGCCACCGTGCCGCTCCCGGTCCGCACGCTGACGGTGGCACCGGCCGCATCGCGCAGCGTGATCCATACGTCGCGGGCACCGTCGCGGCGGTCGGTGACGGTCAGGCTCGGCAACTCCGGCATTCCGCCCCTCGCAGCGGCGTCGCTGCACGGCGAGACCTGCACCTCATGCGCGCGCACACAGGCAACCACCGGACCACGCCCGGGTGCAGCGCCGCCGCCCGCCAGCGGACCCGCCAGCGGCACCACGCCACCAGCCCAGCGGAACAGTGCGGAGTTCGCACCCTGGACCACCTCGCCGGGCACCTCGGCGTAGATGCCAAGCAATCGCGCGACCGCCAGCGATGGTGGCGCCGCGAGCAGTGCATCAGGTGCGTCGAGCGCGGTCTGCGTGCCAGCACCGAGCGTCAGGATACGCGTGGCGATTGCCAGCGCGTCGTCCAGGTCGTGCGTCACCAGCACCATCGCGGCACCACTTGCCTGCCGCGCGGCATGCAGCGCATCGCCCACATCGCGTCGCACCGCAGAATCGAGCGAGGCCAGCGGCTCATCGAGCAGCAGCACGGCCGGCTCGGCGCAGAGCGCGCGGGCCAGCGCCACCCGATGCCGCTGCCCTCCACTGAGCTGGTCCGGCATGCGCATCGACAATGCATCGACCTGCAGGCGCGCGAGCCATTCCATCGCGCGCCGCGCAGCGTCACGCGTGCCGACACCCCTGACCTGCAACGGAAACGCCACGTTTCCCACGACGGTGCGATGCGGAAAGAGCACCGGCTCCTGATGCAGGTACACCACACTGCGCTGCTCCGGGCGGAGCGCGGTGACGTCACGATCGTTTACGAAAATGACGCCCGCGTCGCACCGCTGCAGACCGGCGAGCGCGCGCAACAGTGACGACTTGCCCGATCCGCTCACGCCGAGCACCGCGAGGCAATCGCCTCCGCTGACCGAGAACGTGATGTCGCGCAGCCCATGCACTGCATCCGCGCCGCCATCGCCGAACGGCACTGCGAGCCCACGCACCGCCAGCCTGGTGCTCACGCGATCACCGCCGTGGTGCGGCGCGCTGCAACCCGTGCCGCGCCCAGCACGACGAGCGCCGGAATGGTCAACGCCAGCGCGCCGACCGCTGCGCGCTGATCCTGTCCCGACTGCAGCATTGCCAGCACATCCAGCGGCAAGGTGCGCACGGCACCGCCACCAACCAGCAGCGTGAGTGCTACCTGCGCCCAGCTCACCAGGAACCCCAGCGCGAGTGCATCGGCAATGGGGCGACGGAGCAGCGGAAGCATGACCCGCGTCCATCGGTCACGACCCGTCGCGCCGAGCGTGGCAGCGGCCTCCTCCAATCGCGCATCCCACTGCGTGAACACGCCCAGGAACACGAGCGTGAGGTAGCCGAGCGCCGGCACGAGGTGCGCCAGCAGCACACCACGCAGGCTGCCGCCCAGACCCATCGTCAGCACGGTGAGCTGCAGCCCGACGCCCAAGGCAACAGGTGGCAGCGCGACCGCCGCGAATGCCAGCAGCGCCACGACGCGACGCACGCCGCGAGTGCTGAGTGCGGCCGCGCGTCCCAACGGCAGCGCGAGCAACGTCGCGATGCACGCCGTCGCCACGCCGAGCACCAGACTGTTCACCAGCGCCGTGCGCCGCGACGTGTCGGTGAGCAGCTCGCTCCACCCGCTGACGTCGACGGTCGACGGCAGGACCTGCGGATGAAACCAGCCACGTGCCAGCGAGGTGACGATCAGCATCAGCAGCGGCGCCATCGCGAACATCGTCAGCGAGACGAGCATGATGCCGCGGCCGATGCGCAGTGGTCGTGCGTTCACGCGTCGTCCCGCAGCCATTCGTGCGCCACGGCAGCGCCAAGTGCAAGCACGGTGGCCAGCAGCGCGATCACGTACGCCTCGCCATGTGACGCCATGTCCAGCGCCTGCCGACGTTCCTGGATCAGCATCGGCAACGCCAGCGGTGCGCTTGGCCCAAGCACCAGCGGCAACTCGAGCGAGCCGAGCACGAATACGAATACGGCAATGATGCTGGGTGACATGCCACGCAGCAGCAGCGGCAGCGTGACGGTGCGCAATACCTGCAGGCGCGTGGCACCCAGCGTGCGCGCTGCATCCGACAACGCAGGACCGCGCAACGACTGCAGTGACAAGGCAACGAGCAGCAGGAACGGCAGCTCCTTCCACACGACCGCGATGACCACGCCGATTGCCCACGGGTCTTGGATAAGCGCCGGAAAGTCCGCCGGCCCTGCAAGCAGGTGCAGGTGCATCGCGATGCGCGACAACCAGCCGCCCTGGCCGAGCAGCAGCAGCACGGCGACCGCTGCAGCGACCGTCGGAACCGGCAGGGGCAGTGCCGCGATGCGGCGCGCGATGCGACTCTCACGCGCCTGGTCGCCGAAACGCAACGCGATGAGCAGTGCGCCGCAGAGCGCAATCACGGTGCCGGCCGTCGCAATCCAGAGCGAGAGCAGCGCGGATCGCAGCACCGCACCGTCAGCCAGCACACGCTGCATGCCGCCGGGCGCCGCATTGCCCACGATGCCCAGTGTGCCGGCAACGAGATAGCCCACGCCGACGGCGATCGGCACACCGAGCAGCGTGCCGGCCAGCACCAGCGGCACGGCGCGCGAGGCGTGTGCCGGACGGGATGTGGCGGAGTTCACCCTGATGAAGTTCACGGGCGCAGAGTGCAGGAGGCGCATGTGCGGCGCAATCTCAGCGCATCATCCGTCGCCAGTCGTTTTGCAGGCGCTCATGGTAGCGCGGCGAAACTTCGGGGCGTGCGTAGCGGCGCAGCGTGTCGGCCGGCACGAGTCGCGGGTCGTTCACCACACTGTCGAACCTCATGCGCCATGCAGCGGGCAACCGTGCCACGCTGAGCACCGTGCCGTCCGCCCACACCGCGGGTCGCTGCTTCTCCAGCTGGGCCTCGGCCGACAGCAGAAAGTTGGCCACGACCATCGCGCCGGCCGCGTTCGGCGCATTGAACGGAATGCCGACGAAATGCGCGTTTGCAATCGTGCCGTCGCGCAGCACCAGCGCGCGGCTCGTACGTGGCAATATGCCTTGCAGCGCCTTCGTCACCGCCTCGTTCTGGTTGTTGGACATCGTGAAGTCGATCTCGCCGTTCGCGAACAGGCGATGCAGCGCGGCCACATCAACCGGATACTGCGCGCCCTTGCGCCAGAGGAACGGCTTCAGCGAATCGAGCCAGGTGAACAGCCGCGTGCGGGCGGCGACGTATTTCGTGGAGTCGAAGCCACCGCGGAAGGTCTCCGCGCCGCCGTTGAGCGCATACATCGCACCCTTCAGGAAGGTCATGCCCGCGAAGCTCTGGTCGTAGGTGAAGCGGCCCGGATGCACCCTGATCCAGGCCGTCAGCTCGGCAAGCGTGCGTGGCGGCTGCGGCGTGCGCGCGCTGTCGTGAATGAGCGCGAGCTGCACCGTACCCCATGGCGACTCGTAACCGGCGGGATCCTGCTCGAAGTCGCGGCTGATGATCGGCGATGCGCTGTCCACGAAGGCACCCGCAGGCAGCACCTGGCTCCATGGACCACCCAGCAGCTGCCGCGACCGCAGCGCCGCGAACGTCTCCCCATTGATCCAGAGCAGGCTCGCTGCACCGGTCGCGGCACCCGACTCCTTTTCCACCGACAGCTGATCCACCAGCTCGTTGCCCTGGCCGCTCACCGCCTGCAGCGTGACGCCGTACTGCGCCAGCAGTCGAGGGGCGACCCATGCGTCGATGAATGCGTTCACCGCCGGATCACCGCGCCACATGCGCCAGATCACGGTGCTGCCACGGGCTCGGGCAAGCACGCTGTCCCACGGCAGCACCGCAACCTGCGCGGCGGTGACGGGTGGCGCCTCGCGTGCGCAGCCGGCGACGGTGGCGCTGCAGAGCAGGGCACCGAGAACAGCGCGTTGCATGGCATGCTGCGCGGCGTGTGACCGCAGGTGAGGACGCATCAATGAAGCGTAGTCGTGGGGCGCACCAGAACGCGAAGTGAGCCCGACACTGCAATTGGAAAACTGGTCACGCTGTCGGGCAGGAAGGGCACGGGCTGCAGCGGCGCAGCGGCGACTGGCGCGGTGCCCGCGGCAAGGGTCGCGACTCGAGAAGCAGGCTCCGGAAAACGATATGTTTGACAGGCACACACCCGGCGCACCAGGTGGCCGCGCGGTGCAATCGCTCTTCACCTTTCTGTGCCCACGCACGCAACCGGATGCTGATGAATACCCTGCACGACAATGCATTCCTCGGCATCCCGGCATTGGAGTGGATCAAGGGTCTTGGCATTGCCGCCGTCGTCATCGGCGCACTCTGGGGCATCCAGGCCGCCCTCGTGAACCGGCTGAAGAATGCCGCGGAGTCCGACACGTGGGTGGACGACCTCTTCCTGATGCTCGCCGACCGCACGTCGCGGGTGTTCATGCTCGCGATGGGGATCACGGCTGCTGCCCTCTACGAATCGACGACGCCGCAACTGCCGATCTGGCTGCGGGTGCTCACCGTCGGCGCGTTCTGCTGGCAGCTGCTGCGCTGGGCCAACGGCTCCATCGGCTTCTGGCTGGGCAGGATGAGCCGCTCCGCCGGCGACGACGGCGCGAAGCGAGGCTCTCTTGCCGTGGTCAGCGTGCTGTGCAAGGTGGCGGTCTTCCTGATCGTGCTCGTGCTGGCGCTCGACAACTTCGGCATCAACGTCACGGCGCTCATCACCGGACTTGGCATCACGGGCATCGCGGTCGCGCTGGCGGTACAGAACATTCTGGGCGACGTGCTCGCCGCGCTCGCCATCACATTCGACAAGCCGTTCGTGGTGGGCGACGAGATTCAGGTCGGCGACATGATCGGTCGCGTGGAACGGGTGGGGTTGAAGACCACGCGGCTGCGCATCGGCACGGGTGAGGAGGTGAGCGTTCCGAACGCTGAAGTGATGCGTCAGCGGCTCACCAACATCTCGCGGACCGAGGTGCGCATGTTGCCGCTCACCATCGGCATTCCGGCTGCCGGCATGAAGGGCGAGCAGCTACTGGAGCTGGCCGAGCAGTGTGCGGCCGCGGCAGGCAGAGTTACCGGAGTCGTCTCGGCGAAAGCCAGCCTGCAGTCCATTGTAGACGGTCGGGCAAAGATCCTGGTGGAAAGCGTGCTGGAGACGCCGCGTCATGTGAGCACCGTGCGTCCGCGGCTCGTCGCCGCGATGGCCGACGCGGCCGCCACCGAGATGCGCCCGGTCCTGGGCGTCAACTGAATGCGCTGACGTCGCCCATGTGCGACCCTGCGCGCATGTGCGCCTCGATCCGCGCGAGCGCGACGCCGGTGCCGTCTTCCGCGCGGATCGTCTCACCAAGCGTCGATGCAGCGTCGCGCATCTGCTCATTTCCGCGAGCAGTTCGAAGCGCCACCGCGAGCTTGTCCACCGTCAGTTCGCGCCGCTTGATCGGCGCAGGCGAGACGCCCAGCGACGCCATGCGGCTGCCCCAGAACTGCTGGTCGAAACCGAGCGGCACCACGATTGACGGAACGCCGCTGCGGACGGCGGCGCCCGTGGTGCCGGCGCCCCCATGGTGCACGATCGCGCTGCTGCGCGAATAGAGCCACGCGTGCGGCACCTCGCGCTCGCAGTGCGCCCACGGTGGCAGCGATGAGCGACCCAGTTCGCCCCACCCCTGCAGCAGCACGGCGCGACACTCCGCCCGTTCGCACGCCTCCAGCACCACGCCGGTCAGCCACGCGCCGTCCTGCGGTGTCATGCTGCCGAAGCCGATCGTGACCGGCGCCTCGCCCGCCTCGAGGAACGCCGCCAGCGCGTCAGGCGGCGCGTACGCCGGCTCGTCAAGAAACCACCAGCCCGTCGGCGCGATCCACTTGGGCCAGTCGACCGGCTGCGGCAGCACGGCCGGGCTGTAGGCGTAGCACACGGGATACGCGGACGACCATTGCGCGGCGAATGGGCCGAGGAGCGACACTGGCGGTGCATTCAATTCGCGCGCGCGCCACCGGTTCACGCGCCGGCGCGACGGCTGCCAGAGCAGCTGCTCCCCGATGACATGCGAGAGGCGATTGCGGCGACGGTCCCAGACTGATTCCGGGTCGCGATAGGTGAGACCGGCGGCTGGAAACGCGCAGGTCGGGGTCAGCGGCTGCAGGAAGCCACCAATCACCGGAACGCCGCGAATTTCATGAAGCTGCGCGGCCGGCATGCAGACCGCGCTGTACAGCACCACGTCCGCATCGGCGGTCACCGTTGCCATGTCGCTCAGAATGCCGTCGAGCAGGTCGCCGAAGTTGCGGCCAAATTCCCTTGCGAAGCTCCAGAGGCCACGCCACGAGCCGTCGGCGAGCCAGGCGCGCGCACCTGGATTATTCAGAATTGCCACAGGGTCGCCATGCAGAGCGCGAAAGCCGATGCCGAAGCTGCGGATCCAGGACTCGAACACCGCATGTGTGGCAAGCGTCACCCGATGGCCGGCAGCTGCCGCGCGGACCCCGAGTGCGAGATATGGCTGGACGTCGCCGCGCGAGCCCGAGGTGACGATGACCAGATGCATATGCCGTGAAAAATGGAGAGGTCCGGCTATCTTTCCGCGATGACGCAGACGGAGACACTACCCCCTGCGCTGGAACGCGTTCTGGCGCGCTTCCGGTCCATGGGTCGGGAAGAAAAGATGGCCAGCCTGGTGGCCTACGCGAGGAAGCTGGAGCCGTTGCCGCCACACCTCGCCGCACTGGACCGGGCAGCGTTCACGGTGGCCGAATGCCAGACGCGCGTGGACCTGTTTCCTGAATTTCACGATGGGCAGCTGCACTTCTATGCCGACGTGAACGTGCGTGAGTCACCGACCGTCGCGGCGGTGCTGGCGATTTTGTTTCAGGCAGTCAATGGGCTGCCGCCGGCCGCGACGCTGGCCATTCCGAACGACGTCGTGCGCCTGCTGATGCACGACATCGGGCTGGCGGGTCGTGAAGTCGGACTGAATGCTATGGTCCAGCGACTCAAGCGGCATGCCGCGCAGGCTGCGGCCTGAGCATTGCCGCACGCTCGCGGGTAACGGCGACCACAGCTGTGCATTATCCTGCATGCGTTCCGACGACCGGTCGGGTTTATCCCCAGGAGATTTCACGATGTCGATCACGATCAAGGTGAATACCAACGGCCCGCTGATGATCAGCGCCGCCGACGCGCCGTCAGTCAACCTGACCGATGCCGACGGCAACGTGATTCCGCTGCCCGAAGGCAAGAACGTGTTTCTGTGCCGCTGCGGCGCCAGCTCGCGCAAGCCGTTCTGTGACGGTGCCCACAAGTCGGCCGCGTTCGACGGCACCTGCGTCACCGCTGTCCAGAACCTCGGCTGACATCGTGCTGCAGAAAATGTTGAACGCGTGGGCCTGGGTGGTGCTGGTCTTGGCCATCATGATCGGGTTCTTCGTCGTGTTGGCCGTGTTCATCGTGACGGTGCCGTTCGATCGCAGTCGGTACGCCGCAGGTCGTACGTTCCGCATCGTCGGCGCATCGACCGTGTGGCTCAATCCGCTGTGGACGTTCACGACCGACGGGCTGCGGATTCGCGATCCGCGCCGTCCGTACGTGGCCGTGTCGAACCACGAGAGCTATGCCGACATCTTTCTCATTTCGCACCTGCCGTGGGAGATGAAGTGGCTGGGCAAGGAACAGCTGTTCAAGATCCCGTTCCTGGGCTGGATGATGTGGCTGGCCGGTGACATTCCGCTCAAGCGGGGCAAGCGCGACAGCATCGTGACCGCCATGACAGCCTGCGGCGGGAAGCTGAAGCAGCGCGTCAGCGTGATGGTCTTTCCCGAAGGCACACGGTCACCGGATGGCGAACTGCTGCCGTTCAAGGACGGTGCGTTCCGCCTCGCGATCGAGAACAGCGTGCCCATCCTGCCGATCGTGGTGGCGGGCACTCGACGCGCGATGGCCAAGCACACGTTCCAGTTCCAGAAGACGCGCGCGATCTGCCGCGTACTGGAACCAATCGAGACGACGGGGCTGACCATGGCAGACCTCACGTCGCTGAAGCAGCGCACCTTCGAGGCGATGGCCGCCGCCAAGGAATTGCTGCACACCGAGCTGGGTCTTGGTACCAATGGCGAGCCACTCACGCTGGGCGCGCGTACGGCCTGATCGGCGGCGCGCGACGAAATCGAATCGCCGCGAACGGGGTCCTTGTACCTGATGCATCTGACCACGACCCCATGACGACCCGTCGAGCGACCCTCGTGCGCATCGCCGCCGTGTTGACGGTCGTCGCGGGTGTTGCGCTGCTGGGTCGCCAACTCGGCAGCGTCATTCCGCGGGTCACTGCCGCGCTTGACGGACTCGGTGCCTGGGGGCCGGTCGCCTTCATTGCCGCATATGCCCTTGCCTGCATCGCCTTCGTGCCCGCTTCGCTGCTGACGCTGGCGGCTGGTGCACTCTTCGGTGTGGTGCGCGGCACGATGTTCGTGCTCGTTGGTGCCACGCTTGGTGCACTCGGCGCGTTCCTCATCGCGCGCTACCTCGCGCGTGACTGGGTTGCGGCCCGTATCAGCCGCGATGCGCGATTTGCGGCCATCGATGCCGCCATTGCCGCGCAGGGACGACGCGTAGTGTTTCTGCTGCGCCTGTCGCCCATTGTTCCGTTCAGCGTGCTGAACTACGCGCTCGGGCTCACGAAGGTGCGCGTGGCGGATTTCGTGATCGCCTCGGCCGGCATGCTCCCGGGCACGTTGCTGTATGTGTACACGGGTCGGCTGGCGCGTGTCGTGACGGGCGGCGCGAGTGCCGACGCATCACCGCGCGGGCCGGCATTCTACGCGGTGCTTGGCCTTGGTCTTGCCGCTACGGCTGCAGTCACCGTACTCATCACACGACTCGCGAAGCGTGCGCTTGCCGATGCCGTCGCAGCACCCGTGGCGAGTGAGGTGGCGCAGCGGGCCGCTCCTTCGCGCGTAGCGGGTAGCTGATCAGTCACTGCCGTGCAGCAGTGACACCGCCATGCGACAGAATCACCCCGTTGCACTGACCCGTCTCTGCTGCACGTCAATCCTTTTCGTCCGCCCAACATGCTCGAGCACGACCGCTGGGATCGCGACCTCGTCGCGCAGGTGCATCCGCGCGACTGGACCAATCCGCTACCCGCTGCGAAGTACGATCTCGTCGTGATCGGCGCGGGCACCGGCGGGCTGGTGACTGCTGCTGGCGCGGCGGGGCTCGGCGCGCGCGTCGCACTGATCGAGCGGCACCTGATGGGTGGCGACTGCCTGAACGTGGGCTGCGTGCCCTCGAAGGCATTGATCAGCGCAGCGCGCGCGTGGGCGACGGCGCGACACGCGAGCGGCGAACATGCGGGACCGCCGCTTGGCATTGGTGCACAGGGCGACTTTGCCGCAATGATGGATCGCATGCGACGCATCCGCGCCGGGCTGAGTCCGATCGACAGCGCGTCGCGCTTTCGCCAGCTGGGCGTGGACGTGTTTCTGGGCGACGGCTTTTTCACCGATGCCTCGACGATCACGGTTGGCGGTGCCACGCTGACGTTCCGCCGCGCCGTGATTGCGACCGGCGCGCGCGCGGCGGTGCCGACGATTCCCGGGCTGGACTCGGTGCGCTACTTCACCAACGAATCCATCTTCGACATCACGGAGTTGCCGGCCCGGTTGCTGATCGTCGGCGCTGGCCCCATCGGCTGCGAGCTGGCGCAGTGCTTCGCACGCTTTGGCGCACAAGTCACGATTGTGGACAAGGGCGAACGTCCGCTGCCCCGTGACGACGCCGATGCCTCGCGCATCGTGCAGGAGGCACTGGTGGCGGATGGCGTGACGTTCGCGCTTGGCGTCGACATTGCCGGCGTCTCGCAGCTGGGCCGCGAAATCGTGGTGCGCACCACGTGCGCCGGTGCGGAGACGGCACATGCCTGCGACGCACTACTGATCGCGACCGGCCGCGCAGCGAATGTGGAAAAGCTGCAGCTCGAGCGCGCCAAAGTTGCGTTCAGCGACAAAGGCGTCACGGTGAACGATCGCCTTCAGACCAGCAACGCGAACGTCTACGCCGTCGGCGACGTATGCTCGGTGTTGCAATTCACGCATGCCGCCGACTTCCAGGCGCGGATGGTGATCCAGAACGCGCTGTTCTTCGGGCGCGGCAAGTCCAGCAATCTGGTCACACCCTGGGCGACGTATACCTCGCCGGAGGTTGCGCAGGTAGGACATACTGCCGCGACTGCGGCCTTGGCCGGTGTGCAGGTGCAGACCTTCACCGTGCCGCTCCATGATGTGGATCGTGCGCGTCTGGAGGGTGACATTGCCGGATTCTGCCGCGTACATGTGCGGCAGGGATCGGACACCATCGTTGGCGCGACCATCGTGGCACCGAATGCGGGCGACATGATCAGCGAGATCACTCTCGCCATGACGAACGGGCTCGGACTCGGTGCGATCGGCCGGACCATGCATCCCTATCCCACGCATGGTGAGGTGCTGCGCAAGGTGGCCGACAGCTGGCGCCGCACCAAGCTCACGCCGTTCGTGAAGCGGCTGTTCACACGTTACTTCTCACTCTTCAGATGACGCTCATGACTGCCCTTCGATGCACTGCCGCGGGTGCAACTCTCTGCCTGATGGCGACGGCGCTGCACGCGCAGGCGGTGGATCATGGCGCGTTCGACCGGCTGCTGAAGGCACATGTCGTGAACGGGCTGGTGGACTACGACGCATTCAGCAACGACCCGGCCTTCAGCGGCTACCTGAAACTGCTGGCCGCGACGAATCCCGCCCCACTGCCGCGCGCCGAGCAGCTGGCGTTCTGGATCAATGCGTACAACGCGTACACGATCCAGCTCATCAACGCGAAGCACGAGCGCGGATCGATACGCAACGTGAACAAGTCACTCGGATTCCTGAAGCTGAAGGGCCCGTGGTCCGAGCCGTTTGCAGTGGTGGGTGGCAAGACTTACACGCTGGATGATATCGAGCACCGCACCATTCGCCCGACGTACAAGGAGCCGCGCATCCATTTCGCACTGGTCTGCGCTGCACTGGGCTGTCCACCGCTGCGCAGCGAGGCGTACACGGGTCCACGCCTTGAATCACAGCTGAACGATCAGGCCGTGATTTTCCTCACGAAGTCGCCAGGCAAGAACCGGGTCGACGTGGCGAACCGCACGCTGTACCGCAGCCCGATATTTTCATTTTCCGACTACATGCAGGACTTCGGCGGCAGCGAGGCGACCGTCGGTAAGTTCATCGCGCGGTACTATCCGGCCGGACCGGAGCGCGCGCTGCTGGAAAGCGGGAAGTTCACCGTCGTGAAGACGGAGTATGACTGGTCGCTCAACAGCCGGGCGCGATAGCGCTGGTCGGTGTGGCTCGTGGCCGTCTTGTCTCACGCCGAGAGGCGGAGGGCACAGTCGAGTGTCAGGGGGTTTCCTGCTGTGACGTGGTTCGCTGACGCGAGCAGAATCGAAATGCTGCAGTGTACCTCCGTGGCTCCACGACTCCGTGTGAGGGAGTGCGCAGTCAGATCTTCACGGGGCTGCTCATCAAGGAGTCCTTCATGGGGTCAGAATTCCTGCTCCTCGCACCTCGTTCAAGGACTCCGATGTTCGTTCAAGAACTCTGACCCCTTGAAGGGACCGCATACCCGTCGCCGCCCATACCCAAGCCCGCACTCAGAACTTCCAGTTCATGCCGACCAGCGGGAAAAGCGCCAACTGCGGCCGCCACTCGATCGCACGCGACTTCGTGTTCCACTGCTGCACTGACCGGTTCTCCCGATTGGTCACGTTCTGGATCTCGAAGTACATCGCCAGCCAGCTGCTCCGCACCGCAAACCGTCGATCGACCCGCACATCCAGGCGCATGTAGGCTGGCGTCCGCTCGCTGTTGAGCCGGTCAACGTCGAAGACCAGCCGGTTCTGCGTCGTGCTGGCACCGACGTTCAGTGGCGATAGTGGTCGGCCGCTGGAATAGCTTCCCCTCGTGGAGAATTCCCAGAGGGTGCCGCGTTTCGCTCCCAGGATCGCCGTCAGCAGCGTCGGCGCGTCGTACCCGCCGGCGCGCCAGATACCATCCAGTGCGCGATGTTCGACCCGTGACCGGGTGTAGCTGAGCTGCCCGTAGGTAGAGGTGGTCAGCTTCTGCTGCACGAACAGCTCGACCCCGCGCGAACGCCCAGTACCGGCGGAACGCATCGGGATGATCAGGTCCTGAACGCCGATCTGGTCACCGGTGTTGGCCAGTGACAGCTGCGGATACCGGACCGCCACCGGATAGTCTCGATACTGTCGGTCGAATCCCTCCACACTGAACAGCAGACTCGAACGCGGCGTCCAGCGCAGCGAAAGCACGCTGTGATTCGCCTGCATCGGGGCCAACCGGGCGTTCGCCGCCACATTCGCGAGATACACCAACGGCACCTGCTGATTGTAGCGGCCCCACGTCCCGCTCACCGTGACGACGTCGCTGAGGCGGACGCTCGCGGCCGCACGCGGAGAAAATCGAGTGGCGGCCGACTTGACGAAGTAATCCACGCGCCCGCTGCCAGTGAGATCGACACGCCCGAACGTCCGTGACAGCTCCACGTAGCCGGCACCGATCTCGGCACCCTCGTTCACGTCGATCGATGTCGTGTCGACGCGCGCGGGCACCGCGCTGAACGGCGTCCGGACTCCGAATGGCGAATCGAGTCCGCTCCGAATGCTCAGTCGCCGAGCGCTCACTCCCGCGGCCACATCCGCAATGCCTGTCAGGGAAAGCTGGAAGTCATACTTCGCGACGAATTCATTCTCGCGCACATCGTTGGTGAACACAGGCAGCGGCCCCAACGCCAGCTCGAGCACGCGGATGTCGTTAGCGCTCGTGCTGCCGCTGACCAGGAGTGTGCCGATGCCGCGTGTGCCGAGCAGGCGCTGCCACGTCACGCCACCCGTCCACCGGTCGCCGCGGAATCGTGTGGAACCTGGCGGTGCCGGGTCGGCGTCATCATCGGCAATGCTCTCGAAGTTGATCCGGTCGAAGCCGCCCAGCCCGATGATGCCGATCTCGTTGCGTGGGCCGGCGTGGATCGCCGTCTTCAACTGGAAGTTCGTGGTGTAGGGCACCGCCGTCAGACCGAGGGCCGGTGCGAGGAGTGCGAGAAAACTTTGGCGGGCCGACACGATGAACGTGGCGTTGCTGCCGATCGGCCCTTCACCGATCACACCGGCGCCGGCGCTGCTGACGTCAAGCTCCGTGCGCCAGCGATCGGCGTTCCCCTCACGCAATGCAATGTCGAGCACACTCGACAGACGGTTGCCGTACTTCGGGCCAAAGCCACCGGCGAGGAAGGTGGCGCTCCGTACCAGCTCGTTGTTGATCATGCCGATCGGACCGCCGGTGGTGCCGAGGCCTGCGAAATGATTGATGTTCGGCACCTCGATGCCGTCGATCAGCATGAGGTTTTCCATCGGACTGCCGCCACGCGCAATGATGTCGTTGCGCGTGTCGTTGCCGGTGAGCACGCCGGGCATCGCCTGCACGAGGCGGCTCACGTCACCGACGGCGCCGGGTGATCGACGGATCTCCTCGTACGACATCGTGATCCGTGAGTTGGGCATGGCGCGTGGCGCATCGGTGGTGGTGCTCCCCGAGACGACGCGCACGTTTGACAGGCTCGATGCCACCCCGGTGACGATGACGACCGTTTGCGTGGGGCGCCCGGGATTGACCAGCAGGTCGGCGACGACCGTCGGGGCGAAGCCGATACGGATCACGCGAAGCGTGCGGGTTCCGACTGGCACGCGGGCGATCGTGAATCGACCGGCGGCGTTGGAAGTCGTCGAGAGAGGGGTGCCGACGACACCGATCTGCGCATCGGCCACCGGCTGACGTGTGGCGCGGTCGAGGACGGTGCCCGTGAGCGAGCCGAGCATGGCGGCCGACTGTGCCGCCGCAGGTACGGCCATGAGTAGCGCGGCAGCGCCAGGCAGCAGTGAACGGAAGAAGGATCTCGGTGACATGGTACCCGGAGGTGGTGGATGTATTAAAAAGAACAGTGTTACCCAGTGTTCACAAACAGTGGCCCGTGCGCTCGTCACTCAGCTGTGCGCCAGCCCGGCTAGCGTCGTCTGGCCAAGCAGTACACCAACGC
>ENA-OFCF01000037-OFCF01000037.1-metagenomes-genome-assembly--contig:-NODE-37-length-66933-cov-5.080789_pt1 | contig 66933 bp, 65 predicted proteins | sample MGYA00153387_OFCF01 | MGnify analysis MGYA00153387 | reverse complement strand
GAATTTCTTACCTCTAGGCTGTGATTTTGGCTGATGTTTCTATTGCAACAGGAGTACATTATGGCTACAAATCCTCCATCAAATGATGGGCATCGTAATGGTGCTGTGCGTGATCGTTCACAAACAAAAACGCCGAGCGGTCATTTCGTGAAACGAGATACGAATACTGGTAAGTTTATGGATGTTAAGCAAGATAAAACACCATTTAAAGGTGTTCGGAAAGAGAAGTAGAAACAATAGTAAAACTAAAGAAGCCGCCCTCGGGCGGTTTCTTTTTGCCCTCGGAAGCCATCTTTCCAATTCGTCTTGTATAATCAAAATTGATTATAAAAATAAGCACTTAAATCCATGTTTGAGCAAACCTTTAAGAATATCGACGACATCCTGCACAAGGATGCCGGCTGCGGCACTGAACTGGACTACACCGAGCAAAGCTCTTGGTTGCTGTTCCTGAAATACCTGGATGCGCTGGAAAATCAGAAAGCCATGGCCGCCGAGCTGGAAGGCAAAAAATACAGCTACATCCTTGAGCCGCCATACCGATGGGAAGCGTGGGCCGCACCGAAAGGCCGCGATGGCAAGATAGATCATAACAGCGCGCTGACCGGCGAAGACTTGCGTGAGTTCGTCAATGCCAAGCTGATTCCGTATCTGCACGGCTTCAAGCAGAAAGCCGAGCGGCCGGACAGTATTGAATACAAAATCGGTGAGATTTTCGGCGAAATCAAAAACAAGCTGCAAAGCGGCTACAGCCTGCGCGGCGTGATTGATCTAATCGATGAGCTGCGCTTTGGCAGCCAAGCCGAGAAGCACGAGCTTTCGCATTTGTATGAAGCTAAAATCAAAAATATGGGCAATGCCGGCCGCAACGGCGGCGAGTATTACACGCCGCGGCCGTTGATCCGCGCCATGATTCAAGTCACTGCTCCAACGCTGGGCGAAACCGTGTATGACGCGGCCTGCGGTTCGGCCGGCTTTTTGTGCGAAAGCTACGAATACCTACGCCCGAAAGTGAAAAACGCCGGTGAGCTGAAGCAGCTGCAGGAAAGCACGTTTTACGGCAAGGAAAAGAAATCGCTGGCGTATGTCATCGCCATTATGAACATGATTTTGCACGGCATTGAAGCACCAAATATTGTGCATGCCAATACGCTGGCCGAGAACATCGCCGACATCCAGGAAAAAGACCGCTTCGACGTAATCCTGGCCAATCCGCCGTTCGGCGGCAAGGAACACAAGCAGGTTCAGCAAAATTTCCCAATCCGCACCGGCGAAACCGCGTTCCTGTTCTTGCAGCACTTCATCAAATCGCTGAAGGCCGGTGGCCGCGCCGCCATCGTCATCAAGAACACCTTTCTGAGCAATACCGACAACGCCTCGGTTTCCCTGCGCAAGCTGCTGCTGGAAAGCTGCAACCTGCACACCATCCTCGATTGTCCGGGCGGCACCTTCATCGGTGCGGGCGTGAAAACCGTGGTGCTGTTTTTCGAGAAGGGCGCGCCAACCCGCAAGACCTGGTTCTATCAGCTTGAACCCGGCCGCAACATGGGCAAAACCAATCCGCTGAACGATGCCGATTTGGCCGAGTTTGTGCAATTGCAGAAGTCATTTGCCGATTCCGAAAAATCGTGGTCGGTGGCTGTGGCGGCGGTTGATGCCGATAGCTTCGATCTGTCGGTGAAGAACCCGAATGGCGGCGAAGTGGTGGCACATCGCAGCCCAGAATCCATCATGGCGGAAATTGTCGCGCTAGATGCCGAAAGTGCGGAAGTGCTAGGGAATATCAGGGCTTTGTTGTGACAATACGTAAGATGGCACTTGCTGAGCTATTCCGTGTGGGTTCAAGTAAGCGAGTGCTTCAGTCGCAATGGAATAGCGAAGGCGTGCCTTTCTATAGAGGAAGAGAGATTACACGGCTAGCAGCCGATGGATTTGTTGATAACGAGCTATTTATATCCGAGGATTTGTACGCAGAACTCGCTTCGAAATATGGAGTGCCAAACGCCTCTGATATTATGATTACCGCTATAGGTACGATTGGAAATTCTTATATTGTGTGCGAAGGTGACAGGTTCTACTTCAAGGATGCTAGCGTACTTTGGCTGAAGAAAACTGCGGTTGTTAGCAGTGAGTTCATCAATTATTGGCTTAAGTCCCCATTGTTTTTTGATCAGCTAGACAAGGGAAACGGCGCTACGGTAGACACGCTTACGATTCAAAAGCTTCAGTCCGTAGTTGTTGATTTGCCTCCACCCGATGAACAACACCGCATCGTTGGCATTCTGGATGAAGCGTTTGAAAACATTGCCAGTGCCAGAGCCAATGCCGAACAAAACCTGAAAAACGCCCGCGCGTTGTTTGAAAGCCATTTGCAGGCGGTTTTTACGCAAATGGGTGAGGGGTGGGTGGAGAAATCGCTCGAGACGGTCGCGTCTATTCTGAATGGCTACGCCTTCAAGAGCACTGACTTCTCTGCCAAAGAAGGGGCGAAGTGCATCAAGATTACAAACGTTGGGGTTAAAGATTTTGTCTCCAATTCCGACGGCTACTTGCCCGAAAGCTTCGCTGAAGAGTATGAAAAAGTATCGGTGAAGGAAGGTAGTATCGTCATCGCATTGACTCGTACGATTATCGCTGGAGGACTGAAGGTTGCGATTGTGCCAGATGAATACGACGGCGCGCTTCTGAACCAGCGTGTCGCTTCGATAATTACCAACGACAAGGATTTGATTGGCGCTTTTCTCTTCGCTTATCTCTCGACGCAGACGGTAGTCGATTACGTCAAGGAGCGGGTGAACACACTAATGCAACCGAATTTATCTATTGCAGATCTTAGATCGATACCGATTCCAGTACCTGCTCGTGGCGAACAGGAAAAAATAATTAAGAAGCTCGGCGACCTCCGTGCAGAAACACAACGCCTCGAATCCATTTACAAACAAAAAATCGCCGCGCTGGATGAGCTGAAGAAAGCGCTGATGCATAAGGCCTTTGCGGGGGAGTTGTGATTTCCGGAAGGAGCATGAATCTGCCAAATACTTGTTTTTAGAAAACAAGTATGTTACTTTCTTATTGTCAGCTAAAAAGCTGATTTAAATAGGATATTTCCCATGCAATTACCAGTAGCTCCGCCCTCATTTGATGCACTTTGGCAGCACGCACTTGGGCTAGGATCAGAGCTGTTGACCCGCGTGATAACCGGCGGGAGTGAAGTGGATGGACAAGGGCGCTATCTGCACTGGGACAAATTGCGGCATCTGCCTGCTCCTGCTGGGCTAACAACAGAACAGTGGTGGCTTGGAATTAAGCTAGCTCGGCGTAAGAACCTCAAACCGTTACCGTTGCTAGATCGAATGAAAATGCCTTTCCAGTATGGCTTGCCAGCGCAGGTGCAACAAGAGCTGCACTGGTTAGATCGACACGCATCCGGCTCCATCCAAGGTGAGGAAGCGATAACCAATCCGCAAACGCGAAATACGTTTTTGATACGTAGTCTGATTGAGGAATCTATCAGCTCTAGTCAACTAGAAGGTGCATCCACCACGCAAAATGTGGCCAAAGAAATGATTCGTCAAGAGCGTGAGCCTCGTGACAAAAGCGAGCGCATGATTATGAATAATTATTTGGCCATGCGATTCATTCGCGAATACACAAATGAGCCTCTCACACCTTCATTGGTATTCGAATTGCAACGTATTCTGACCAAAGACACGCTAGATAGCGAAGATCAAGCTGGTCGTTTCCGACGTGCCGATGAAAACGTTCATGTAATAGATCTTGTAAGTAATGTGGTATTGCATGTGCCACCACACGCAGATGAGCTGCCTGCAAGATTGCAAACATTGTGCGATTTTGCCAATGCCGAAATACCGCAAAGCGGTGAGTCTGGAATATTTTTACATCCAGTTATCAAGTCCATAGCACTACATTTCATGCTTGGTTACGATCACCCATTTTGCGATGGCAATGGACGTACAGCGCGTGCATTATTTTATTGGGCCATGGCTAGAGAGGGATATTGGTTGGCAGAATTTATTTCAATATCCAAGGTCATCAAAGTGAGTCCTGCACAATACGGGAAAGCCTATTTATATACGGAAACTGACGATAACGATCTGACTTATTTCCTCATTCATCAATTAAATGTGGTTCACAAGGCTATCCACGACCTACATGTTTTTTTGAAGAAGAAAACGCAGGATATAAACGTGGCAGAGAAAATGCTTACTGGTAACCCTCGATTAAAAGGAAAGTTGAATTTCCGTCAGATTGCACTTTTACGCCATGCACTGAAAAATCCAAGGTTCTCCTACGTAATCAACGAACATCAAAATTCACATGGAATTTCGTACGATGTAGCGCGAAAGGACTTATTATTCATGGCGGATGATCTGAAGTTATTAACAAAAACCAAGGATGGAAGTCGCTATATTTTTGTTGTCCCTGAAAATATCGAGCAACGGATTAAAAAATAATGAACGAAGCCGAAACCCGCGCCGAACACATTGACCCAGCCTTAGCCAAAGCTGGTTGGGGCAAGGTTGAAGGCAGCCGAGTTCGCCGCGAAAAATCGGCTTATGAAATTACTCCCGGCCGGATTCAGGGCGGCGGTAAGCGCAACAAAGCCGAAATTGCCGATTACGTGCTGGAATATCGCGGCCACCGGCTGGCGGTGATTGAAGCAAAGGCTTGGAGCAAGCACTATACCGAAGGCGCAGCTCAGGCCAAACGCTATGCCGAAAAATTGAGCGTGCGCTTCACGTACGCCACTAATGGCCAACAGATTTACGGCATTGATATGCATACCGGCATAGAATCCGATGCGGCGGCATTCCCGAGCCCTGATGAACTTTGGTCTATGACCTACGCTGAGCAAAACGCTTGGCGTGATCGTTTTGCAGCTATTCCGTTTGAAGATAAGGGCGGCACATTCCAAGGCCGGTATTACCAAGATATCGCTGTCGATAAAGTTCTGGAGGCGTTATGTGCTGGACAAGAACGCATTCTGCTGACTTTAGCAACTGGCACCGGCAAAACCTTTATTGCCTTTCAACTGGCCTGGAAGCTGTTTCAAAGTCGCTGGAATGTGAAAGATTGGAAAGCTGATACAGAACCCACACGCCGACCGCGTATTCTGTTTTTGGCGGACCGCAACATATTGGCCGACCAAGCCTACAACGCCTTTTCCGCCTTTGAAGATGCTGTTCCGGGCTCATTAGTGCGCATTGCGCCGGATGAAATTCGAAGAAATGGCCGAGTGCCAACCAATGGCAGTGTCTTCTTTACCATTTTCCAGACCTTTATGAGCGGCGAGGGCGAAACCCCGTATTTCGGGGATTACCCAGCGGATTTCTTCGATTTCATCATCATCGACGAATGCCATCGTGGCGGAGCGAAAGACGAAGGCACTTGGCGGGCGATTCTGGAATATTTCAAACCCGCCGTGCAGCTGGGTTTAACGGCCACGCCGAAGCGAAAAGCCAATGCCGATACCTATGCCTATTTCGGCGATCCGGTGTATTCCTATTCGCTGAAAGACGGCATCAACGACGGCTTCCTGACTCCATTCCGAGTTCGGCAAATTGCCAGTACCATCGACGATTACACCTATACGCCGGACGACAGCGTGGTTAAAGGCGAGGTTGAGCAAAACAAGTGGTACGAGGAAAAAGATTTCAACCGCATCATCATCATTCCCGAGCGCGAACAGTTCCGGGTCAAAACCTTTATGGCGATGATTAATCCGCGCGAAAAAACGCTGGTGTTCTGCGCTACCCAAAAACATGCGCTGATGGTTCGCGATTTCATCAACCAGATCAAACCTATTTCAGACCCTAATTACTGCGTACGGGTTACTGCCGAAGACGGCATCATAGGCGACCAATTCTTGCGCGCCTTCCAAGACAATGAAAAATCGATTCCAACGATACTGACCACCTCGCAGAAACTGTCTACCGGCGTCGATGCGCGCAATGTCCGCAATATCGTGCTGATGCGTCCGGTCAATTCGATGATCGAGTTCAAGCAGATTATCGGGCGCGGCACGCGGCTGTATGATGGCAAGGATTACTTCACCATCTATGATTTCGTCAAAGCCCATAAACATTTCGCCGATCCGGAATGGGATGGCGAACCGATTGCGCCTGAAATACCCGAGCCCAGTGCACGTACTACCGAATCCGTCAGTATCAGAGAGCCACGCCCCGAAACCGAACGACCGCAACGGATTGAGGTGAAGTTAGCCGATGGCAAGCTGCGGCGCATTCAATCGATGACCGCTACCAGTTTCATCGGCCCGGATGGCCGACCGATGTCGTCCGCGCAGTTCATGATGCACCTGTATGGCAAGCTGCCGGAACTGTTCAAAGATGAAGACGAGCTGCGCCGACTATGGAGCAATCCGGACACGCGTACCAAGCTAATTGAAGGACTGGCAGAGAAGGGTTTTGATCGCGACATCATGGCCGAAATGCAGAAACTGATTGAGGCTGAGAGCAGCGATTTGTTTGATGTGCTGGCACATGTAGCTTATGCCTATGATCCGAAATCTCGTGAACAACGCGCAGATCTGGCCAAGAAAACCGGTTATGGCCGCTACAGTGATCCGCAACGCGAATTCCTCGACTTCATTTTGTTGCATTATCAGACGCAGGGCGTGGATGAGTTAGCCAGCGAACGGCTGAGCAAACTGTTGGAGCTAAAATACCACGCACTGCAGGATGCAACTGAGAAGTTAAACGCCAGTCCTGCCGAAATCCGGACCATGTTTGTCGATATTCAACAGTATTTGTATTCTGAGATGCTTATACCGGCCTTGGGAGAGCTTTGATGAATAATTTCAAAAATACTCTGATTATGTTGTGTGCACTACTACTGCCGGCTTTAAGCCTAGCAGCTTCGGATATGTATCTAAAGCTTGATGGCGTGAAAGGCGAATCGCATATCGTGAAATGCACCAATGGTGCATGTGTGGCACCGCCACTGAAAGTGGGTGCTTACACGGTGCAAGTCTGTGATGCTACAGGCAAGGTTTCAATGCAAGACATAAGCCTGATGTATTCTGTCGTTAGCCCGCGTGATTCTGCATCCGGCATGGCATCTGGCAAGCGCATGCACAAACCATTGATATTGACCATGGAGCTAAACCGAGGCGCTGTGCCTAGCAATGTTATTACAATTGCTGAATCAGGCTCGCAAGTAGCTATTGGTACCAATGATGCGAACGTAGATGCTGCGCAAGCGAAAATTACTAAATCGCGTTCCAATATTCAGAACAATTAACGCATCTTACACATTGGCAAGCACAGGTCGTCTATTCGGAAACGCATAGCGGCCAATACGATAAAGCACGCCGAAATATTGTTTCCAGAAGCCGCCGGTGTTGTAGTGCACGCCATATTTTTCACAGATGGCTTGCACTTGCGGAGCAATTTGGGTGTAGCGGCGCGCCGGCATGTCGGGGAATAAATGGTGCTCAATCTGATGGCTTAAATGCCCGGTTAGAATATGGAACAAGCGGCTACCTTCCAAATTACTTGAGCCTTGAATCTGCCGTAAATACCACAAGCCGCGGCATTCATTGCGCGCTTCCTCGCGGGTGAACGCGTGCGCATGGGTGGTGAAATGTCCGCAGAAAATAATGGCATTGGTCCACACATTGCGAATGCCGTTGGCAATTAAGTTACCTAGCAACACACGCGGCCACTGCCAGAATGCCAATAGCGGAAACAACACATAATCTTTAACCAACTGCGAACTGGCTTTTTTGATAAACGGTTTGGCTGATTCTTTCAATTGCGCCCATTTCATTCGGCCTTTAAATAATCGGCCGAGTTTTAAATCTTGGATGGCAATACCCCATTGGAAATGTGTGGCCAGCACCAAATAGCTGAATGGCTGAATTAAGTTGGCTGGCTGCCATTTTTGTTTCGGGGTCAGGCGAAACATATCGTAGCCGTAGTCGTTATCTAAGCCCAAAATATTGGTGTAATTATGATGCTCAATATTATGCGTTTTACGCCAATCTGAGGGCGCGCACACCATATCCCACGAGTAGGTTTTGGAATTGAATTCCGGATCATTCATAAAGTCGTATTGGCCGTGCAGTACATTGTGGCCAATTTCCATATTCTCTAAAATTTTTGCGTGCGCCAGCGCCAAAATACCCGCCACCCAGCTGATTGGGCCAATGCCAAACATCAACAAACTGCGGCCGGTAATCGCGCTGAATTGTGTAACACGGCGCACTCTGCGAATATATTTCGCATCCGCCTCGCCCACGTCTTGCATGGTTTTTTGACGCACAAGATCAAGCTCGGCTTGGAAATCGGCGAGTTGTTGGCCTTCTAATCGAATTTTCTTCATCATAAAATTAATGCTCTAGTTGAAGGTTGCTAAGCGGAGTAGAAACACACAGTTGAATCCATTCTTCATCGTTGCTAGATGCAATTTGGGTGAGTTGATTCATCACCACACCACTGATTTTTTTGCATTGGCAGCTCATGCAAATGCCGCGTCGGCAGCCGTGTTGTGGTTTCAGACCAGCCGATTCGGCCGCTTCCAACAAACTTTGGCCGTTCTTAGCATCAAAACTGGCCTGTGCATCAGCATTAAATACAGTGAATTGCTCAGCATTCGGGTCTGCGCTGAAATTCAGTTGCCCAAAGAATTCCTGCTCAAGTTGATGGCTTAAGCCATGTTGCTCGAAATGAGTTTCAATCATCGACATAAACGGCGCTGGGCCGCATAGCAAGGTTGTTCGCTCTGAAATATCGGGAACCAACTGCGTAAGTTTTTCAATGCTCAAGCGTCCTTGCTCGGCGCTGAAATGGATATGCACTTGTAGCTCGGGCCATAAGTAAACAAGTGTTTGCAGTTCTTTGCTTAAAATGAGTTGTTCTGCCGAATGGCAGCTGTGCACCAAAACCACTTTTGGTTTGTTAACTAATTGCGCCCAATGGTGCAATAAAGACAGCATTGGAGTGATGCCGCTGCCTGCTGAAATTAATAACAGTGGGCGTTCAATCGGGGCACTACCAAAGCTGCCACTGGCTTGACTAATGCGTACAATCTGGCCGTACTTAAGCTGGCTAGCCGCTTTCGAGACAGTTCCGTTTGGATTAATTTTAATGCTCAGGCGTAGCTCGCCATTGCTTTTAACTGCGCTGGAAAGGCTGAAGTAGCGGGCTTTACGTACACCATCAAGCTCTAACTGCAAGGCGATGTGCTGGCCTGGTGTGAATCCGTTGAATAAATGATTCGGCTTTAGATACAAGCTGAATACATCATTGCATTCCCACTCTATGCGCAGCACCTTGGCGCGAATCTCGGTGAGCGACCACAGTGGTTTAACGGTTTGTACCAGCCGATTCCAAGCGTGTGCATCATTCAACGGCTTGAGCCAAGAAATGTTCCAAAATGCGCTTAAAGGGTTTGAGTGCATGGCCACGCCAATCAAATAAAGTAAACATATGTTCACTCAAATAATTTGCAATGTCAAACAGTGATTGCGCAAATATACCGAGCGTTTATACTTAATTCATTTAATCATGGCGTTGCTCTTGTCTATCCCGTTTTCTATCAATCCTGCTGCTCTGCCTATACGCCGCGATGTTCGTAAGCTACAAACACGCCAGCAACTCTTGCAGGCGGCGCTAAACTTGGTCAGTACTGGCCGTGGTTTCACGTCCTTGAGCTTGCGCGAAGTAACCCGCGAGATTGGCGTGGTGCCCGCTTCTTTTTATAGACATTTCAAGGACATGGATGAGCTTGGTCTTGCATTAGTAGAGCAAGGTGGGGTGACTTTACGGCGTATTTTGCGCGAAGCACGGCGCGGCGGCTTTCCGCCTAAAGATATGCTGCGTAATTCGGTGCTTATTTACAAGCGCTATCTTGAGCAAAATAAACTGGAATTTGCGTTTATTGTCGGTGAGCGTAGTGGCGGTTCACCGGTGATTCGAAAGGCGATTCGACGCGAAGAAGAGCATTTCATCCATGAAATGGCCCAAGATTTACGCGATTTAGGCACCGTGCCGGGCCTATCAAGCCAAACCTTAGAGCTAATTTGCAGCTTAGTGGTAAGCACCATGCTCAATGCCGCCAACGATATTATGGATTTGCCGGCTGACCAAAAACAAAGCGAAAAAGAGTTGGTTGAGCATTTTGTTTTACAATTACGGCTGATTTTCCTAGGTGCGCGCTTGTGGCGCGAACCCTAATCCATTGAGCTAAAGGAGCGGAATGTGCTGAAATTGGTGGGTTTTGATGCCGATGATACGCTGTGGCATAGCGAGGGGTTTTTTCGCACCGTGCACGATGAATTCGAGCGCATCCTTGGCAAATACTTGGATTTAAGCAATGCCAATGTGCACGATGGCTTGCTGGAAGTTGAGCGCCGCAATATTAAATTGTTTGGTTATGGTGCCAAAGGCATGACGCTTTCCATGCTTGAAACCGCGATTGCACTAACCCAAGAAAAAATCAGCGCCAAACATCTGCACGACATAATCAATCTTGGCAAGGAAGTCTTGATGCATCCGGTACAGTTGATTGATGGCATCGAGAAAGCGGTGGCTGAAGTGGCCAAGGAATATCAAATTGTGCTGATTACCAAAGGCGATTTATTTCATCAAGAAAGTAAAGTAGCGAAGTCGGGTTTATCGGAATTATTTGGCCGCATTGAAATTGTTTCCGAAAAAGATCCATCCACCTATCAACGGGTATTGTCTGAATTTGGATTAAGCGCGCAGCAATTTTTAATGGTCGGCAATTCCCTACGTTCGGATATTGCGCCAGTGTTGAAAATTGGCGGCTATGCCGTGCATATTCCGTATCCGATAACTTGGGCATTGGAAATGGACGACACGTTTGTGGCCGATGACAATAAGATGTGCAGCGTGGAAAGCGCCGCACAAATTCCCACCGCAGTGCAACAACTTGCCCTTAAAGCCGCGCGCCTGCATTAACTCTATGCGTTTTATTGCCCCAGCCCGCGCCGATTTGGATGACTCAGTATTTCAACATCCGGTATTTTCATATCTTAGCAATGTACATTTGCAACTCTGCCAAACCGTGCAATGGCCAGAAGTACAAGGTTTAAACAGCCTTTGGCCACTGCCCAGTAATCCATTCAGCACAACCTACCAATTTGTTGCGCAGGAAACGCTCAACGATGCATTGCATTACGAACAGCGCATTGCTGAACTTGGCGCAATTTCAACGCGCAGTGAAAATTGGCACGATTTATTCAATGCCTTTATTTGGCTAAGCTTTCCAGCCATCAAGGCGGCGTTAAATGCTCGGCAATGCCAAGATATTGCGCAGGTTGGCGTTAAGCAACGCACTTTAAGTCAATGCGCGCTAACCCATTTTGATGAAGCCGGCGCTGTAATACGTTTATCCGATAGCGCATTACTTGCACATTGGGATGCGCATGATTGGCCGGCATTTTTTGCTGCTTGGCAACCTGCCTATGAAGCGGGCGCTGCGCAACTGTGGTTATTTGGCCATTCAATCTTCGAGCATGCACTCAACCCCGATATTGCTTTGGTGGCGAAAGCCTTGGTGTTCATTCACCCAGAAACACTGAGCGATGCGGCGATGGATTCCTACTTGGCAGAGCGTATTAAGCATCAGCAGTGTTTGATTGATCCGCAGGAACTTAGGCCTATTCCTTTATCGGGCATTGCACACTGGCATGCTTTGTATGGGCAAGCGGATTTTTATCAACAAGTGCCTTGTTTTAGGCCCAAACGGCCCGGAAAACTGTATCCAGAGCCAATGCATTTGCAGTAATCGCTTGTTGTTACGGCAAACGCTCACGTAAAATGAACCATGCGCTTGCCGAACCCCCTTTTGCCATTGCTACTATTGATTTCTGCAAACCATGCGGAAGCCGCTGAATTGCTGCCAGCTAAAATAAATGGCCTTGATGAAGCGTTAACTCTGTATGTGCAATCAGCCATTGATTTGCCGGAAACCAGAGGTAAAGGCATTAGCATTTCGGAAGGCCGTTTAAGCTATTACCTTAGCAATATTAATACACTGGTTGAAAACACCTTAGAGCCTTTGGGCTATTACCACGTCACGGTTAGCAACCGGGTTGTGCGCCAGCAACAGCAAGTGCAGATAATCATTGATGTGCAGTTGGGCGAGCCGGTTAAAGTCACCGACAGTGCCATTAGCGTATTGGGCGATGCAAGCAAAGATCGCTTTATCGGGTTTTGGCTGGAAGGTTTTGAACCAGCCAAGGGTGATGTATTTAACCATGGCGAATACGAAGTCAATAAAGCCAGTATCACTCAGGCCTTGCTCGACCGCGGTTATTTTGATCAACGCAATCCCGTTCATCTTGTGCAAGTAACCCGCGCAACGAATAGCGCAAATATTGAATTGGTGTGGGACAGTGGTCAGCGTTACCGTTACGGGGCTGTGCGTTTTGAAGGCCATCAATTTGAGCCTGGCTTACTTGAGAAATTGGTGAATTTTGAACAAGGCAAGCCGTATTCGCAGCCACAGATAAATCGCCTGCAAGAATCGCTCAGTAAACTCAATTATTTTAGTTCAATTAATATTGTTCCGGATTTAGACAATAAAGCCGATGGCGTGGTGCCAATCCTTGTGAATCTTACCCAGGGCAAACGTAGCAACTACAATGCCAGTGGCCGCTACGGCACAGAAACGGGTTTGGGTGTTGAGTTTGGTTTAGAGCGCCGTTGGTTGAATCGTCGTGGTCATAAAATGAACTACGACATTGCTTGGGCGCAAAATGAACAATCATTTGCCACCGTGTATCGAATCCCTGCATTCGCTTGGCTGGATGGTTGGTATGGCTTTGGTTTGCAGGCACGCAATGAACAATATCTAAACACGCCCAGCCGCTATGTTGAAGCATTCGCCAATCGCAGTGGTGAGTTACGCAACTGGAGTTTATTAGCCAGTGTCAATGTTCGACGTGAACGTTTTGATCAATTCATCCCCAATAATGATAATCAGGCGCTGCCAATTGATTTATACACATCCACTGCGTATGCAGAATTTAATGCCATTAACCGAAGCAATACTGAGATCAATTATCCAACCGAAGGCAGTGCTTGGTATTATCAAGCGCGTGCAGGCTATGAATTTGAAGCGAGTAAGGCGCCATTTGTTCAAGCTTATGTAAAGAATAAGCGTGTTTACAGCTTGAACGATAAAAGTCGACTGTTATTGCGCTCGGAGTTAGGAGCCATTGCAAGCAATGACTTCAATTTATTTCCACCTTCATTGCGTTTTTACGCGGGTGGCGATCAAAGCCTTAGAGGTTATAGTTTTAAAGAAATTGGTGATTATGTGGATGGACTGAATTTAGGCGGCCGTTACCTAGCCATTGCCAGTGTTGAATACGAATATCGCATTTTACCGGAATGGGCTATTGCCGGATTTATTGATGCCGGTGATGCCTTTGATGTCGATCCCAATGTAAATATTGGTGCTGGTATGGGCGCGCGCTGGCGCTCGCCGATTGGCCCAGTGCGTATTGATGTAGCGTATGGCTTTAATGGTCCAGAGCCTGGCTTTGCTCTGCATTTCACCATCGGTTCGGATTTATAAAATGAGTAAAAAAGCCCTAATCGGAATCCTACTCATCGCATTGCTCGCACTGCTTGCCGGTTTTGGCTATTGGCTGACGCATAGCAATGGCGGCCGCGATTTTGTCTTGAAACAAGCACAAGTGGCTTTGCCAGAAGGTTCGAGTTTGCAATGGAAAACAGTACGTGGACAATTGGCCGCTGGCCTGCAGTTCGAGAAACTGGTGTATGCCGATGCCACGCAACGTTTTGAGGCCGGCAGTCTCAATTTCAACATCAAATTAACGCCGTTGATATTCCGTAAAATTCACAGTGATTTTGTGAATGCAAAACATGTTCGTATTTATCTACCGAAAGACGAAACGCCATTCGAATTTCCACGCTGGCCAGAAAGCTTACCGGCTTTAGATGTGCCAGTTAGCCTGATGCTAAAAAAACTACATGTTGAAGATGTACAGTTTTTCAAAGAAAAGCGTTTGGTGTATGCCTTAAACACCCTTGATGGCGGTGTGCAGCTAAAGCCGGGCTCGCTGCAGCTCAATCAAATCAAGGCGCAATCAGCCGACGGCACGATTCGTTTAAGAGGCTATTACCAGCCCAATCAACGTTTCGCAACAAAACTAACAGGTGACGTACGCTTGAATGGTGTGGGCGCCGCCAAGCCGCAAAGCTTGCGCTTTAGCGCCGATGGCAATGCCAAGCGTTTTTTACTTGATGTGCAGGGTGCAATGCCTGAGCCCATCAGCGTTCGTTGGCAATTACAAGATAAAGACAATAAACCGTTCTGGTTCTTGAGTGCCAGCACTGAGCGTTTTGAGCCACGCTTGCTGGGTTTAATTGATGAACATGTGTATCGCATACAGTTGGCTGCGTCTGGCAATGATGCAAGCGCTCAACTGGCCGGCGAACTGAGCCGTGATGCAGAAACGATTGTGATTAACCCGTCTCAGGTATCGCTATATAACGAAGATATTCGATTAGATACATTACAAGTGGCGTATGGCGGTGGATTATTTACCGCAACCGGAACAGTCAGTGCTGGCGAAGTTATTTCCAGTAAAGGCCTGAATCTGAGCATTGCGAATTTTACTTTGCCGATTGCAGAGCAAGACACGGCCGTTAAACAGTTGCCCGTTGTTCTAAATAGCCAGCTAGCGCTTTCAGGCTCTTTGCAAAAATGGAACCTGCGCGCTACTGGCGATTTGCTACGTGGCAAAGAATCAGCCACATTCAGTTTAGCCGGCACCGGCAGCCAAGAGGCCGTAAGCTTATCGGCGCTTAATGTTAAAACGGATAAGGGTGGGCTTACTGGCAAATTGCAAGCGCAATGGCAGCCCGCGCTTGATGTGGTATTTGAAGGCAGCTTAAATCAGTTTGATCCAAGCTATTTTTATGCGGAGTATCCTGGCGCTATTAATGCTGATCTAAAATTTGCCGCCAAACAGCCAAAAGATAAACCATGGCAAGGCGCTCTAACTATTAAAAAGCTGGGTGGTCAATTGCGAGGTCGCACGCTTGCTGGGCACGCTGATATCCAGTTTGAAGGCTTAAAAATTGCTGGCAATGCCAATCTGAAAGCAGGCAGTTCGCATGTGCTGCTAAAAGGCAGTGATAGTGCTCAATTGGATGCTGTGGCGGAATTTGTGCCGTTAAATCTCAGCGATATTAATCCGAACTGGGCTGGAATGATTAACGGCAAATTGCAGTTGAAAGGCACTCGCACCAAGCCGTTGTATGACGTGCAATTGCTCGGCGAAAACATCGCTTTGCTTGATTATCGTGCTGCACGAGTCAGCTTGCAAGGCAATACGATTACTGGCAATCGTACACAACTGCAAGCAAATGGTGTGTTTGTTAGTGGCCAAACTATTGAGCAAGTGCAAGCCGAACTTATCGGTAAATTGAATGATGCCGAATTGACGGCAAGTATTCAAGCCGCAGATTTCTCGGCCAACAGCGCTGGCCGCTTGCAATGGACCGATACCAAGCAAGCCTTCAACGCACAATCTTTTCAGATTCAGGCCACTGATATGGGACGTTGGCAATTGCAAGCGCCAATGCAAATCCAGTTAATGAACAATAGCTACAAATTCTCGGCATTTTGTTTGGGCAATAGCGAACATTCAGGTAAAGTTTGCGCTGAGGATGCGGGCGCTGCGATTGCCATAGACGGCACAGATTTCCCGCTTTTTCTGCTTGAGCCATGGCTGAATAATGCAAGTAAAGAATTCACCTACAGTGGCAACGCCAGCTTGAAAGGTGAACTGCCGAAAAATTTTACATTAACCGGTGCAGGTTTCGTTAATCTGAACGTGCCGCTCTTGAAAATTGGCGTTAAGCCGAATGCTGATAATGAGATTGCGCGTATTGAGAATGTGAGTTTAGACGCGAAGTGGCTTGGCCAACGCGTGTCGGCAAATATGCGTGCCAATTTGGCGCAAGAAGGTTTTATTGAAGGCAATTTAAATACCGGATTTTCAGATAATTCACCTTTAACCGGAGAGCTTAAAGTACAGATAGTTAACTTGGATTGGCTCGAGTTGTTTTCATTGGATATTGCCCAGCCAACAGGGCGAATTAGCGGTAATTTAGTGCTGGGTGGAACGCGCGCAGCACCGCTTATTAATGGCTCGTATGTGTTGAAAGATTTTAATGTGCAAATCCCCGCCTTGGGCTTAAAACTCAACGATGGCCAATTAACTGCAAAAAGTACCAATAACTTGGCTTTATTGATTAAAGGCTCAATTAAATCTGGCGAAGGCAGAATGGCGATTACCGGTTTATGGGATCCCGCTGATCAATTGGAGCAGCCGATTAATCTGCGTATGATTGCTAAAAATTTCACTTTAGCTGATACACCGAATATTCAATTGACAGCCAACACCGACGTGATACTAACGTACGAGAAAGGTATTTATGCCATGGATGGCGATTTAAATTTACTGAAAGGTTTGATTAATTTAGAAAGCCTTGATTCCGCAATAGCCATTTCAAATGATGTGATTGTTATGGATCCGGTGCCTGAGAAATCTAATCGCGATTTATTGAAACTTGGTTTGAAGCTCAATGTAGCTGTTAACGAACAGGTAAAAGTAAATGGTTTTGGCTTGATTGGTAATGCCGAAGGCAATCTAGTGGTTAACAGCCCGCATGACAGCCCAACTAAATTAACTGGAACGCTTAAGTTACTGGGTAAATACGAATCGTATGGTCAAAAACTGCAAATTAAACGCGGTGATTTAATCTATTCCAATAGTTCGATGACTGAGCCGCGCTTGGATGTGCTGACTGAACGTTTTATTGAGGATGAAGATATTACCGTGGGTTTAGAAATCACCGGCTATGCATCCAATCCGCGCACTCGGGTGGTCTCAGATCCTTCCATGTCAGATTCAGAAGCCTTGTCTTGGCTGTTGTTTGGCCGGCCGCTGAATGCCGTGAATTCCAGCCAAGCGCAATCGATTAACACCAAATCCATGGCGCTGAATGCTGGCGGCAGTTTGTTGGTAGGCACCTTGGGTAAGCAGATTGGTTTGGATCAAGCATCTATCTCAGGCTCTAGAGCATTGGGTGATTCAACTTTAACCATTGGCAAGCAACTCTCGCCGAAGTTCTTTGTTAGCTACGGGGTTTCATTGCTCGGTATCGGACAAATAATTACCTTGAAATATTTATTAAAAAAGGGTTTGGATATCACCATCGAAACAGAGCAATCGGATAAGCGTGAACAATCATCCGCCGCGATCAACTGGCGAAAATAATGCAGGCTCAGGAGTATTCCAGCAGCATACGCCTGAGCGTTGCGCCGATGATGGATTGGACTGACCGGCACTGCCGTGTGTTTCATCGCTTATTAGCGCCACACGCACGTTTGTATACCGAAATGGTGCATGCACAAGCGGTGTTATTCGGTGATCGGCAAAGGCTACTCGGCTTTGATGCCAAAGAACACCCATTGGCTTTGCAACTCGGCGGCAGCGATCCATCGCATTTAGCGCAGGCCTGCGTTATTGCCGAAGATTATGGTTACGATGAAGTGAATCTGAATGTTGGCTGCCCCTCGGATCGTGTGCAGGCTGGGCGCTTTGGTGCCTGCTTGATGAAAGAACCGCAGGTGGTTGCAGAGTGTATTCAGGCTATGCAGCAGGCTGTGCGTATTCCAATCACAATGAAGTGTCGATTAGGCGTGGATGAGCACGAACATTTTGATTATTTCCTTAATTTTATTGATGCAGTGGCAGATATTGGCTGCCAAGAATTTATTGTGCATGCGCGCAAAGCGTGGTTGAGCGGGTTAAGCCCGAAAGAGAATCGAGAAATACCACCCTTGCGCTACGATTGGGTATACCAATTAAAACAACAGCGGCCAAATTTACGCATTGTGCTCAATGGCGGTTTAGTTGACACTGAGCAATGCCAACAAGCCTTGCAGATAGTTGATGGCGTGATGATTGGCCGCGCCGCGTTTCAAGATCCGTACCGATTGCATAAAATACATGCAGCATTGTTCAACACCGCTATTCAATCGCGTAGTGATTTACTTTTACAGCTTGAGCCCTATGTGCGCCAGCAACAGCAGCAGGGTGTGGCTTTAAAACACATCAGTAAATGCATATTGGGTTTATTTCATGCGCAAGCAGGCGGCAGATTATTCCGGCAAATTCTAAGCCAAGAAGCACCGTCGCCCACAGCCGATTGGACAGTCATTCGTAAAGCCTTGGCGCAAACCGAAATAGGCATTGCCGAATGATTACGCGCGATACCAGCGAATTTTTTGCTTTCGCACAAACACTCGAATGCAATTTTGGCCCGGCCTGTGCGAAAGCGGTGTTTATGGTTAGCCCGATTGGGTTTTCGCTGGCTGAGCAATCGGCGCGCGACAATTGCTATATGCAAATGCATCAAGCCGTTGATGCGGATGCAGCGATGGCTGAACATCAAGCCTTGCAGTTGGCTATTCAAGCACATTGCCCGGTTATTTGTTTTGCCGGTGATACGCAAACGCCGGATGCAGTATTTCCGAATAATATCTTTGCAACGGCGCCGGGGAAAAGTATCGTTGGCCACATGCGCCACGCAGTGCGTCAGCATGAAGCCGAGCGTATGGATATCCGCCGGTTCTTCACGGAGCTGTTAGTGCGCCAAGAAATTGATCTTAGCCAGCAGCCGGGTATTTGTGAGCTAACGGGATCTTTGATTATTGACCGAGCGCGCGGCATAGGATTTTGCGGCCTTAGCGAACGTTGTGATGCCGAAGGTGCTGCCGTCATGCACAAAGCCTTTGGCTTGCGGGCCACTTTGTTGTTTGATTTAGCGCAAGGCGAGTATCACAGCAATGTGGTGCTCAGTATTCTTGCCTCGCGCGCGCTGGTTATAGCGCCTTCGGGTTTTGCAGATACTAGGGTAGCTGGGGCGATTGCCGATTTTTATCGTCCTGCGGTAATTGAACTGAGCGCCATACAAAAAGCAGAATTTGCCGGCAACTGTATTGCACTCAGCCAACACACTGTGTTTATGAGTGCGCGCGCCGAGCGCAGTTTAGATGCTGCGCAATTGGCTGCATTGCGTTCTCACGGATTTACGCTGGTTAGTGTGCCAATGCCCACGCTTGAGTTAGCGGGTGGCTCGTTGCGCTGTTGTGTTGGAGAGGTCTTTTGAGGGCATTCAGAGCAAATTCACTTGTTCCATGTCAAACTGACTTTTATTTAACATGGTTGATTGATTCATGATGCTTATCAGAGCTCGCTACGTGTTTGCAGTTTGTGCCTTAACGTGCGCACAGACCGGCTTTGCACAATCGCAAAATGCCAGGCAAAATAAAGAATCTACGCAGTCCAATAAAAGCGACGCAGCCAGAACAATTGCGCCATCTGTAGATGTTGCGCCACAAAAAGCTTCGCGCACTAGCCTGCCAAATTCGAAAGCGCCTTTGAGCACTGGCAATATCCCTCGCCCAGTAACCTTAAATCAGGTTGAGCGTCAAACAGGCGGGAAAGTCATCGGTGCCAAGCCTGTCGATTATCAAGGGCGTCAACTTAATCAAATTAAGGTGCTTATGCCGAATGGTCGGGTAGTTGTTCATCAGCAATTATTTGACGAACAAGGCCGTTCAGTAGAAACTGTTAATAATGCTGATTCCGATCCTGATTTTAGGACTAAATCAACAGACCATTAACCTGTCTCTAAAATAGGATGATCAATGCGTATTTTGTTAGTGGAAGACGAAGCACCCCTTAGAGAAACACTCGCCGCGCGCTTAAAACGTGAAGGCTTTGCAGTAGATACCGCCAGTGATGGCGAAGAAGCATTATTTCACGGCAAAGAAATCCCATTCGATATTGCGGTGATTGATTTGGGCTTGCCGAAAGTTTCGGGTATGGATGTGGTTAAAGGTTTGCGCGATGCCGGCCAAAAGTTCCCTATTATCATCCTAACTGCTCGCTCCAGCTGGCAAGACAAAGTGGAAGGCTTGAAATACGGCGCCGACGATTATTTAGTCAAGCCATTTCATGTTGAAGAATTATTGGCTCGCATCAATGCGCTTTTGCGCCGAGCTGCCGGCTGGAGTAAGCCAAGTTTGGAATGCGGCCCTGTGAAATTGGATTTGGCGTCCCAGAAAGTAACCATCAACGATTCACCAACCGACTTAACCAGCTACGAATACAAAGTGTTGGAATATTTGATGTTGCATGCAGGCGAGTTGGTTTCTAAAGCCGATTTGACCGAGCATATTTATCAGCAAGATTTCGACCGCGATTCTAATGTCTTGGAAGTATTTGTTGGACGCTTGCGCAAAAAATTAGATCCAGAAGGTTCCTTGAAGCCTATTGAAACGGTGCGCGGACGCGGCTATCGCTTTGCTATTCCCCGCAACGAATAAAGCCTAGCATGAATGCAACGCGACGCGCCTTATCCTTGCATGCCCGTCAATTGATTTCAGCAAGCTTAGGCTTAATCGCATTTCTTGGGCTAACCGGCATTGCACTGGATAAAGCTTTTCAAAGCTCATTAATCAATAACCTTGAACAGCGCATGTCGCGCTATGCAAGCGTGTATTGGAATGAAGTTGAGCTTGATGAGTTAGGCCGAATTGATAGAACGCAAATGGATAATTCGCCAGATGCGCGCTTTAATAATTTCCGTAGTGGCCTGTATGCGCAGATTGAAGGCAAAAATGCCAGTTGGCAATCGCAGTCTGTGGCACTGTTTAGCCTACCAAAAATCCCAATCGGTAAAACTGGCCAGGTTGATTTTTCAGGGCCATTTAAACTACAAACCGGAGAAGATTCTAGCATTAATGCCTATCAATACACGGCGACTAGCGAGTTTTCGTCAATCAATGGGCCGGTGGCACTCACTTTGCGTATTTATGAAAGCGAAGATGAAGTATTTATGCAGATTAAAGAATTTCGGCAATCTGTTTGGGTGTATTTAGGCATTGCTGGCTTGCTGTTGGTATTAGTGCAGATAATTATTCTGCGCTGGAGTTTGCAGCCACTTCGAACGCTTGAGCACGATATGCAGTCTTTGCAATCAGGCAAGCAGCCACGTTTGAATAGCGCCTATCCGCTTGAGCTGAAGCCGATAACAAACAGCATCAATGCCTTGATTGATAGTGAACGAAGCAATCTTGAAAGCAGCCGTAATACCTTGGCCGATTTAGCGCATAGCCTGAAAACGCCACTGGCGGTTTTACAATCGCAAATTGAAAATGATTCTGATTCGAGCTCGTTCAAATCAGATGTTTCCAAACAAGTGTTGCGCATGAACGATATTGTTTCATACCAATTGTCCAGAGCCTCTCGCTCAGGGCACGCACTGTATTCGGCGCCTATTGATGTGCTGTTGCATGCTGAAAGCATCGTGCAAAGTCTGGAAAAGATTTATCAATCGAAAGGCATTTATTGTGAATTTGAAGTTGACGTGAAATCACAATTTTCTGGCGAACTTGGCGATTTGCAAGAGCTGCTTGGCAACTTTTTAGAGAATGCATTCAAATGGGCCAAAAAGCGCGTGTTACTTACTGCCAAGCCAATTTATGAGCCAGCCGCAAAACGCCCAGGGCTTTTTATCGTGATTGAAGATGATGGTGTGGGCATTGCCAGCGAAGATATTAATAAAATTTTACAGCGTGGCGTTCGTGGTGATGAGCGCGTTCAAGGACACGGCATTGGCATGGCCATTGTTCAAGACATCATCAAGTCGTATCAGGGTGAATTGTCTGTAGATCGCTCTGAAGAGCTCGGCGGCGCACGGTTTACTATTACGCTGCCTTGTTTAACTTAACTAAACATTCTTGGAATAACGCGGTGCCAGCGTGGCAGCCGTTTATGTTTGGATTTATTAAGGCGCTGAATATCGGGTTTACTGGCCGTGCTTTGTGTGAGGCATTAGCTGCTGGAGGGAGCACTAATAGGCGTTGTGCGCAATGGCTTAATATTGGCGCTGACTATCATTGTTCCGCATATAGCGATAATCATTACCCAAGATCTCATGTTCGGACCTTTAGACTGTTCATTAGTTTAGATGCAATTGGTGTGAAAAAGGTTGCAAGAATCTTTGAGGTAGATTAAAAATGACTGACGTAAATGTTTTTTCACCCATTGATTAATAAAAAAATAACAAATGAATGCACAAACTCTTGAATCAGAACTGTTGCTTATACGAGCACCGATGTTGCGCCGCGCATTAATATCAGGAATGCGCCGTGTGATTTCTCAGCGTGATCATTTAAACAAAATCAATGTATTTCCGGTCCCCGATGGCGATACCGGCAGCAATATGGCATTTACTTTAGGCAGTGTGCTAACCGGCGCATTAAACCGCAAAGCACATAGCACCGGCGAATTATTACGGCGGGTTAGTGAGCAGGCCATTGACGGTGCGCGCGGTAATTCCGGTGCCATCTTGGCGCAGTTTTTTACTGGTATTTCAGAGCATATTGGTCCATCACACGTAACCAGTTTGGAGCAGATGAGCCAAGCGATTTTGCATGGCGCAAACTCTGCTCGGCAAGCATTATCTGAGCCGAAAGAGGGCACTATATTGAGTGTCATCTCTGCGTTTGCGGAATCTTTGCAAGCGAATGCTAAGCATTTTCATTTTACGCAATGGTTTGAAAGTGCACTGCAAAACGCCAAAAAAGCCTTAGCTAATACGCCGAATCAATTGCCGGTGTTAATGAAAGCCGGTGTGGTGGATGCTGGCGCACAGGGGTTTGTCGATATGCTCGACGGGGTTTTTCAATTTATTCAAGATGGTCATATTGAGTTAAATGATGAGCGTGAGAATCAAAGCGCAGATCTGGAGGTGGCGAATGTGCACAGCGAGCTTTCTGATGCTGATAATGAACATCGTTGGTGTAGTGAATGCTTGATTCTTGGTGACGGATTGGATCGCACTGGATTGCGCGCAGCGGTGAGTGATATGGGTTCGTCGTGCGTGGTTATAGCTGGGTCTTCATCTCGGGTGCGATTGCATGCACATGTGAGCAATCCAATGCAATTATTCGATATAGCCGGACAATTCGGCCGTGTTGAAGCAACCAAAGTCGATGATATGCAAGCTCAAGCGCGCACCGCAGCGGGCAGCCAAAGCGTGGTGATTATTACCGATACCTCTGCAGATATTCCAGAAGCCTTATCCGAGCAATTCAATATTCATTGGGTGCCACTTCGAATTAGTTTCGGTGAAAAAGATTATTTGGATAAAATTGGTTTAAGCACGTCTGATTTTTATCACAAGCTACGCACAGAAATTGTTTTACCAAAAACCAGCCAGCCATCACCAGGTGATTTTAGGCGGCAATTTGAATTTTTGCTGTCCCATCATCCGCATATTGTGTATGTGGGTATTTCGCGTGCTGTGTCGGGAACACTTCAATCTGCAGAAGCCGCCGCTGCACGTGGCCATGCAGAACGCATTCATATATTCGACACAGCCAATGCCGCTGGCGGCCAAGGCTTGTTAGTGATTGCTGCTGCAGAAGCTGCCAAAGCCGGAAAATCGGCGGATGAAATTGTGCAGGCACTTGCGGCGCTGCGGCCTGTTACACAAACATGGGCAATGACTGCCGATATTAGCCATGTGGTGCGCGGCGGACGAATTCCTGCTTGGGTTAAACCGGTCATCCAATTTCTTGGCGTTACGCCCATTGCCAAGGTAACACCTGAGGGCAAGTTGGCAGTGAAAAGCGGCTTGTTTGGTAAGCGCCATGTGGTGCGTCGTTTCGCTAAACATGTGGCTAAGCATATTGATCTAAGTCAGCGCTATCGCGTTATTATTGGGCATTGCGATGATTTAGCGGGTGGGCAACTATTACAGCAAGAATTCTGCGCGTTAGTGAATTGCGAGCAATCGTGGTGTGTTGAAACCGGGCCGGCCGTGGGTGCGCATGCAGGGCCTGGCGCATTAGTGATTTCGCTGCAGCCTATTTTAATGGCGGCGCAGTAATGCTCTGGTTGCTGATTGTTTTGGCTTATCTACTCGGCTCTTTGTCCGGCAGTTTATGGGTCGGTAAACTATATGCGGTTGATATTCGTACCCGAGGCAGCGGCAATGCCGGTGGCACCAATGCATTTCGCACCCAAGGCGCAAAATTTGCCTTGGCGGTAGTCATCATTGATGTTGGCAAAGGGCTACTGGCAGCTTATCTTGCACAGCGCCTGCTGCCAAGCATGCCCTATGCGCAGTTTGTAGCGGTATTTGCAGCAGTCATTGGGCATATTTGGCCAATCTTTCATGGTTTTCGTGGAGGCAAAGGTGCGGCAACCTTGGTGGGTGGGCTTATCTTAATCTGGCCGCAATCACTCGCTATACTCTTTGCTGTATGGCTGCTGTGTTTGTTGCTAAGCGGCTATGTCGGGCTGTCCACAGTATTGGCGGCAATCAGTTTAGTGCTTAGCGCCTATGTGTTTAATGGCAGCACAATCCATTGGCAATTTGCGATTGGCGCCGCGCTGTTGCTCACTTTTAGTCATCGCAGTAATTTGCAACGCTTAGTGCAAGGCACAGAATCGCGTTTCGAGAAAGCGCGAATTTTAGGGCGTTTGTTTTTTTCGCGCCGTGGATAATACCGCCCTGCTAAAGGCTTTGATTGCAGGGCCTAAAACCGGTATTGAACTAGCTGAAACGCTGGGTATGACGCGGGCTGCTGTTTGGAAACGCATTGAACACTTACGCGCTCAGGGCTTAGAGATTTCTGCGGTTGAGCATAAAGGCTATGTGTTGCAAAATCCAATCGAACTCTTGGATGCCGAGAAAATTCGCGCACTGATAACTACTCAGCAAAACCGAGAGATTAGCAATTTGTATATTGATTTCCAGACCGGCTCAACACAGCAAAATGCATTGGCTAGCAGCGCCCCCGAACACGGCATTGCCGTTTGGTTGGCAGAATGCCAAACCGCTGGACTTGGCCGGCGTGGCAAAGTGTGGCAATCGCCGCCGCTGAGTAATATTTATTGCAGTGTTAATCGGCGTTTCGCTTGCTCCATTTCGGAATTATCAGGCTTTAGTTTGGCGGTAGCGGTGATGTTGGCAGAATCCTTACAACGCGTTTGTTCAACTGGCAAGCTGCAACTAAAATGGCCGAATGATATTTGGTTGGATGAAAAGAAATGCGCTGGCTTGCTTATTCAAGTGCGCGGCGAAGCCAATGGCCCATGCGATGTTACGCTTGGTTTCGGAATCAATGTACAGATGTCAACACAAGCAGGCCGCGATATTGACCAAGCATGGACCACACTGGCCGAGCACAGTTCAGCGCCATTAAACCGAAACGCAATTGTCGCGAGCATTCTTGGCGATCTTTTGCATGGCTTCGAGCAATATCAGACGCATGGCTTGCCGGCATTTATTGAGCGCTGGCGAGCGCTGGATGGCTTGCAAGGCCAAGCGGTTTCAATTGCAACAGGAACAATCCGTATTGATGGCGTGGCGCGCGGTATTGACCAAGACGGCGCTCTGCTGGTTGAACACGATCATGTCATCAACCGTTACCATAGTGGTGAAGTGAGTGTTCGGGTGACGCATGGCTGATTGTTTGATTGATAGTGGCAATACACGGGTAAAATTCGCACGTCGCGAAAGCTGGCAATGGCAGACCATTGGCGTTGTCGATTTTGATGATCCACTGTTCGTAGAGCGCTGCTTGGAATTTATTGACGGCGGTAATTTTCAACAAGTCATTTCGGCATCGGTGAGTAAGGGTTGGCGCGCTGAACGTTTTGCACTGTTGTTGTCGAATATTCGCTTGCCGGTTTTGCAGATTGAAACCTTAAGCCAAATGGGGCGCTTGCAGATTGCCTATGCGCAGCCTAAGCAACTCGGCGTTGATCGGTTCTTGGCGTTATTGGCAGCCAGCGAGCAAGAAGTGGCGTGCGCAATTTTGTCGCTCGGGTCGGCAGTTACCCTAGATGTGTTGGATGCCGATGGTGTGCATCGTGGCGGTATTATTGCACCCAGCCCAGAGTTTCAATGGATGACAATGCGTGATCATTTCTCGGGTTTGTTCGAGACCCAAGGCCAGCCTCAAAAGCTTGCTAATAATACTTTAGATGCCTTGGCATCGGGCATAGAGCATCAACTGCTGGGCATGGTTGAGCGGGTGATGGCTGATGCATTCAGTGCACAAGATGCCAAATTGTGGGTAACCGGTGGTGCCGCGCAAGATTGGTTAGCACGGCTTCCAGCGTATACCGAGCATGCACCAGAAATTCTGTTTAACGGCATGGTTCGTTATATTGATCTTAGTGGTTTATGAATGCCTTAAGGTCGCTATGTTTATTGCTTATTACCGCCAATATTGTGCTGGCGTTTTGGCAGTTCTGGCGCCCGATTGAAATACAGTACGCCAAACCAGCGGCTGATCCTGACAGCCCAAGCTTAATTTTGCATCAAGAATATCTGCAACTTGAGCAATCTAAGCAGCGCCTAGAGGCCAATTCCTGTTGGGTATTAGGGCCATTCGATTCGGAAAAACAGTTACAAGACGCATGGCAATCGCTTGAGTATATTGCTTTAGATATGCAAAGCAGTAAAACTGTGCAGGTTACTCCAGAAGGCTATCAAGTGATTATTCCGCCCAGTGTTAGCGAGGCGGAAGCCCGTATATTACTGGAATTGCTGGTTGCTGCAGGTGTTGATAGTGCCCGTGTTGTGACTGAAGGCAGTTCGAAAAATGCCTTGTCTATGGGGAAGTTCATTAATTTGGCTGAAGCACAGAAAAAGCAGAAATTGGCGCAAAAACTTGGGCTGGAGGCAGTGCTAAGCAGTATTCAGTCAGAAAAAACGCAGTGGCAAATTATTGCCACGCTGCGAAATCAAGCTGGGTTTGCCCAATGGCAGGCTGAACTCACGCCAAAAGTGCCCGCTCAGCCGTGCAAAACAGCTAGACCTGTTCCGTAAGCCAGTATCTGGCGTATAATACCCATTCTAAAATGCCGGCATAGCTCAGTTGGTAGAGCAACCGCCTTGTAAGCGGTAGGTCCCCAGTTCGAATCCGGGTGCCGGCACCATCTACTGCAACGTTCGTTTCGTTGCCCAGTTTTCATTTTTATAAGCAATCCTCGCCGTTTCCAGTGAATTGCCTAGTTAAACGCCCACGAAGTTCGTTAAACTAACAGTCCGTAAGTAGTAGGCTGTATATGAAACTTGATTACCCGAAAATTGCCTTAATCGGCGTTCCAACTGATATCGGCGCTGGCCATCGTGGTGCATCCATGGGGCCAGAAGCCTTGCGTGTGGCCGGCTTGGAAGAAGCCTTGCGTGGTCGCGGCCTTGAAGTGCAAGACTATGGCAATCTGCTCGGCCCGATTAATCCATGGCAGCCGCCTGTGAATGGCTACCGACACTTGCCGGAAGTGGTGGAGTGGAATAGGCTCACGATGAATGCGGTGTACGACAGTTTGATGCGAGATGAATTGCCAGTGGTGTTAGGCGGCGATCATTGTTTGGGTATCGGCTCGATTACTGCTATTGCGCGTTATTGCCGAGAAAAGAATAAAAAATTGCGCGTCATTTGGTTAGATGCACACGCCGATTTCAATACTTGCGATGTCACGCCCTCTGGTAATATCCATGGCATGCCGGTTGCGTGTTTGTGCGGGCTAGGCCCCGATGCATTAACGCAACTTGGCGGAAGTAAGCCTGCATTGCTACCAGAACAAATTCGTCAGGTGGGTATTCGCTCTGTTGATGTGGGTGAAAAACGTTTAGTTAAGCACTATGGTTTAGATATTTATGACATGCGCCATATTGATGAATGGGGTATGAAAAAATCCATTGAAGCAGCGCTTGAGGGCATTGATGAAAATACCCATGTGCATGTCAGTTTCGATGTCGATTTTCTTGATCCCGCTATTGCGCCGGGCGTTGGTACAACCGTTCCCGGCGGTCCGAATTATCGCGAAGCGCAGTTGGTGATGGAAATGATTGCCGATACCGGATTAATGGCCTCCTTAGATATTGTTGAATTAAATCCGGCTTTTGATGAACATAACCGTACCGGCATTTTGGCGGTTGATTTAGTCGAGAGTTTATTTGGTAAATCCACCTTAATGCGTTATTAATCCTTTTGGAGATATTATGAAAAAACTGTCTGTTGCAGTGCTATTGGTTTCCTTGGTATTGGTATTGTCTGCCTGCAACACCATTAGTGGTGCGGGCAAAGATGTGCAAAAAGCTGGCGAAGTGGTTGAGGATGCGGCGAGTAAAAATTAATTCTAATGGCAATTCAACGTGTTTTAACAGGCATTACCACATCCGGAACCCCGCATCTGGGTAATTATGCGGGCGCCATTCGGCCAGCCATAACGGCTAGCTTATCTACCGATGTGCAAAGTTTTTATTTTCTGGCCGATTACCATGCCTTGGTTAAAGTGCAAGATCCAGCGCGTGTGCAGCAATCAACACTGGAGATTGCTGCCGCGTGGTTGGCGTGCGGATTGAATCCGGACAAGGTCTGGTTTTATCGGCAGTCTGACATTCCCGAAATACCTGAATTAACATGGCTGCTAACCTGCGTTGCAGGCAAAGGTTTATTGAATCGTGCGCATGCCTATAAAGCGGCGGTGGATAAAAATACCACTGATGGCGCCGATGAGGACGCAGGCATTAACGCCGGTTTGTTTATGTATCCGGTGCTAATGGCGGCAGATATTTTATTGTTTGGTGCGCACAAAGTGCCAGTGGGCAGAGATCAAATTCAGCACATTGAAATGGCGCGCGATTTCGGCGCACGATTCAACCATATTTACGGCGAGCATTTCACTTTGCCGGAAGCTACCATTGAAGAATCGGTGGCAACCTTGCCAGGCATTGATGGCCGCAAGATGAGCAAAAGTTACGACAACACCATTACGCTTTTCGCGAAGCAGGCTGAGTTGAAAAAGCAGATTATGGGCTTGCTCACCGATTCCAAAAAACCGGGCGAGCCAAAAGACGTGGAAGGCTCGGCGCTATTCCAACTTTACCAGGCATTCACCACTGATTCGCAAACACAAGCCATGCGCGTTGCCTTCGCTGATGGCATTGCTTGGGGCGAGGCTAAGCAGATGCTGTTTGATACCATTGATGCGCAGATTGCACCAATGCGCGAACACTATGAAAGCTTGATGGCCAAGCCGGAACGCATTGAAGAAATTCTGCAAGCGGGTGGTTTGAAAGCACGCACAATTGCTACGCCATTTATGAAAGAACTGCGGCATTCGGTGGGCTTGCGCGATTTGCGAACTCCGAAAAATTACAGGCTGAAAACTGAGACGGGCGAATACAAAGTCACATTTGGTGATATTAATTTAGTGCATAAGAAAGCTTTACCGATATTCAAACAATACCGCGAAAAAGATGGAAAGTTTTATTTCAAGTTAAACCACGCCAACGGCAATACACTGCTGCAGAGCAAGGGCTTCGACAATCCGCGCGAGGCGGGCGCTTTTCTAACCAAAATAAAAGCCGAAGGCAAAGCCGCGTGGCATGCACTGAAGGAAGTTTCCGAGTTAGCCGAGCTGGCCGAAGAAAGCCATGTGCTCGACGCGCTGGAAGCGATGTTTCAGGATGCAGTACAGGCGCTTTAACGCGCCCGCTGTAAATCATCAATCATCGCTTTCAAAAAGCGTGCAGCTTCGCCGCCAGTTGCAGCGCGGTGGTCGAAGGTTAGCGAAATAGGCATCATGCGGTGCGTTTCCATACCGCCCAAGACCGGCACTACCGCGTGATATAAGCGCCCAGTGCCAACAATGCACACACACGGTGGAACCACCACGGGCGTGGCATATTTTCCGGCGAATACCCCGAAGTTGGAGAACATCAGTGTGTAGCCGTTAAGTTCTTCCGGCGGCAAGCTGCGAGTTTTCACGCCATCGCGCAGGCGGTTCAGTTCGCTGCGGATTTGCAACGCGTCGCGGGTATCGCAATGCTTAAGTGACGGAACAAATAAGCCATCGGGTGAATCCACTGCAATGCCAATATGCACCGCACTGTGTCGGCGTAGTGTGCCTGCTTTGGCATTTAGCCAGGCATTTAATGCCGGTTCAAATTTTGCCGCAGTAGCCAAGGCGCGAATGGTTCGCACAGTAATATCTTCACCAGCTTGCCAAGCATTCAAATCGGCATCGTCCATGAGTGTGGTGGGCACCACTTCGGCATGTGCGGCGCTCATTGTGCGCAACATGTTGCGTCGTACGCCACGGATGGCTTGGTCAGCATCGAAGCCCTCACCCGACATGCTGCGCATGCCACCCTCTCCCTGTGGGAGAGGGGTTGGGGGAGTGGGCGAAAATGCGGCTACTCGGGGGAGTGGAGCCGGGGGTACATACGCAGCTGGATTTGCAGCCGCGTTTTTCACATCGGCCAGGGTGATCACACCGTCTGCGTTACTGGCGCGCACCTGGCTTAAATCGACCTTCAATTTTTTCGCCAATGCCCGCACCGCCGGCATGGCTTTCACACCACCAATGGCAATAGCTTGTTCGCTACGCACAGCATTCGAGCTTTCCATAGCGCCGACTACTGTACCTGCATCGTCACTTTCTTCTTCCTCAGGGGCTTGCAGTGCGGGTGCAATGGAACTAGGCAGTGGGGCTGAGGGCGTTTCTAGATGCGGCGCACCATGATGATGCCCGGTATCTTGGGCATCAGCGCGCTGTGGCAGATTCGGGTCAAGCTCAATCTCAATCAAGGCTGCACCGGTTAAAACCACATCGCCGGCTTTGCCAGCCAGCCTGATGACTTTGCCGGAAAATGGCGAGGGGATTTCCACCACCGCTTTGGCGGTTTCCATCGACACCAAGGGTTTATCCAACACAGCTACATCGCCGATTTGCACATGCCATTCAACAATTTCGGCATCTGGTAAGCCTTCGCCAAGATCGGGAAGATAAAACGTTTTGATGTCGGTCATAGTCAGCTCACTGCCAGTGTGCGTTTAACCGCAGCTAGAATTTTTTCAACGCTTGGCAAGTATTTCATTTCCAAACGATACAAAGGAATGTGGGTGTCATAGCCAGTCACGCGCTCCACTGGCGCGACTAAATCGAACATGGCTTTTTCGGCCAATTGCGCGGCAATTTCCGCACCAAAACCGGCCGTGCGCGGTGCTTCATGCACAATCACACAACGCCCCGTTTTTTTCACCGATTCATGAATGGTGTCGAAGTCGAGTGGCTTAATGGTGGCCACATCAATCACTTCGGCGCTAATGCCAATGGCAGCCAAGGCATCGGCGGCTTCAAGAGTTTCTTTTACTTGCGAGCCCCAAGTGACCAAGGTGACATCCGAACCATCGCGCAACACGAAGCAAACATCCAAGGGCAGGGCTTCGCCATCGTCTGGCACCTCTTCTTTATATTGCCGATAAATGCGTTTGGGCTCGAAGAACACCACGGGGTCAGGGTCGCGAATGGCGGCCAGCAACAATCCATAAGCGCGCTGTGGCGAGGAAGGCATCACCACTCGCAAGCCGGGAACATTGGTGAAAATCGATTCATTGGCTTCGGAATGGTGCTCAGGTGCGCGAATGCCGCCGCCCCACGGAATGCGCAACACCATTGGGCAACTTAAACGCCCACGCGTGCGATGCCGCATACGCGCGGCATGGCAGATGATATGGTCAACCATCGGATACATAAAACCGTCGAACTGCGCTTCGGCAATTGGCTTCATGCCTTGCGCGGCTAGGCCAACCGAAAGCCCGGCAATGGTCGTTTCATCTAAAGGAGTGTCGATAATACGATGCGGCCCGAATTCTTGAATGAGGCCAGAAGTAGCGCGAAACACGCCGCCATTCACACCCACATCTTCGCCCAGAACTAATACATTTGGATCAATACGCATTTCATACGCCATCGCTTGCGTTAGCGCTTCAATCAAGGTGATTGCAGCCATTAGCGTTGCTCCCAATTCAGTAGTTGCTCGCGTTGTTCGGCTACATCGTGTGGCAGTTCGGCATATAAGAAATCGAACATCGCCTCTACCGGTTGTACTGTTGTGGCTAAATAGGCATTCACTTCTTCATCTGCCCAGGCATTGCTTTGCACAATCCAATCGGCTTCTTGCTCATCAGACCACCAAGATTTGGCTATTAAATAATTTTTCAAACGCTTGAGTGGCTCGCGTGTCCAAGCTTGCTTAACTTGCTCGTCATCGCGATAGCGGCGCGCATCATCGGCGGTGGTATGGTCAGATAGGCGATAGGTGATCAGCTCCAAGACCGTTCCGCCATGGCCATGGCGCGCACGTTTAACGGCGAATTCAACCGCCGCTTTAACCGCAATAATATCGTTGCCATCTACTTGCAGGCATTCTAAACCACCCGCAAGGCCTTTTTGAGCCAAGGTTTCAGCGCCTGTTTGCGCATCGCGCGGCACCGAAATCGCCCATTGATTATTGATGATACACAGCACAAACGGCAGTTTATACGCGCCAGCGGCATTGATGGCGGCATTGGTATCGGTTTTTGAGGAACCACCATCGCCCACACAGGCCACGGCCACGCGCGGCTCATTGCGCAGTTTGAAAGCTAATGCGGCACCAGCGGCATGCAAGCATTGCGTGCCAATTGGTACGCACCAAGAAAAATCGTGTACCGGGCCAGAAAAATCATTGCCGCGTTCATCGCCACCCCAATACAACAGAACTTCGCGCGGCTTAACGCCACGCACAAATTGCGCGCCATATTCGCGATAGCTTGGTGCCAACACATCATCCAACTGCATACCACTGCCAATGCCCACATGCGCGGCTTCATGGCCAATGCAGGCTGCGTATGTGCCAAGTTTTCCGGTGCGTTGTAAGGCCACGGCTTTGGCATCAAAACAGCGTACTTTCAGCATGTCTTGATACAGGCCAACCAGTTGCGATTGATCTCGTGCAAAATCGGGTAAATCCTCATTAACCAGTTGCCCTTCGGCATCTAAATATTGCAAGTAGTCAATTTCAAAACGAACGCTATTGCCCATGCTGAACTCCTGACCCTTCGGCCACGTAATGCTGAAACCTGAAATAGTGTAGCCGATAAGTTAAACTTGAAAAGTAAACTATTTGTGAGTACTCGAATGTCAGACAACCCCAACCAACGCCCGCTTGAGGACGGCATCACCACCGACTTCAAAGATCGGATGAGTTATGGCGGTTACTTGTGCTTGGATAACCTGCTTTCTGCGCAGCGGCCATTGTCGAATCCGGTGGTACACGACGAGATGTTGTTCATCATCCAGCATCAAACCTCTGAGTTATGGATGAAGTTGGTAATTCATGAATTGAGCGCCGCTTTGGAGCATTTGCGCGCTGACGATCTTGGCCCGTGCCAGAAAATGCTGTCACGCGTGAAGCATATTCAAAAGCAATTAACCGAGCAGTGGTCGGTGCTGGAAACGCTAACGCCCAGTGATTACATGAAATTCCGGGATATTTTGGGCTCATCGTCAGGCTTTCAATCCCAGCAATACCGTGAAATCGAGTTTCTTCTGGGCAATAAAAATGCCCATTATGTCAAAATGTTTGATTACGACGAAAACGTGCATCGGCATTTGAACGACATGTTGCACGCGCCAAGTTTATACGATGAGTTTCTGCGGTACTTGGCCCGCAATGGCCACGCCATTCCTGCGCAAAGTTTGAACCGCGATTGGTCGCAGCCGTATCAAAGCAGTGAGCAGGTAGTTGTGGTTTTTGAAAAAATCTATGAAAACACCGAAGCCAACTGGGATGCTTATCATTTTTGTGAGCAACTGGTGGATATTGAAGTGAATTTCCAGCAATGGCGCTTCCGGCACCTGAAAACGGTGGAACGCATTATTGGTTACAAGCCCGGCACCGGCGGTAGTTCGGGCGTGGCGTTTTTGAAAAAGGCGCTTGATCTGAGTTTTTTCCCAGAATTATTCGAAGTTCGTACCCGAATTGGTTAATTATTAAGCAATAATCAAGCGCTTATAGATTAATTGCATAAAAATGCTGTCATTCATTTCATATTTATTTATGATTAAGCCACGTGTTTAAAACTACATATTAGGGAGATGCCGCATGAGCGGAGCTGTTGACAAAAATTATGCAGATTTTGTTCCACCGCCAAAAGGAGAATTCCTTGGGCATCCGAATGCGCTTTGGAACTTATTTGGTTCTGAGTTTTGGGAACGCTTTATGTATTACGGTATGCGCGCCATGTTGGCCGTGCATGTGGCAGCAGCATTCTTCAGCCATTTAAGTGGCGCCGAATCCAATGCCGCTGCGAGTAAGACGTATGGTGGTTTTACCGCATTGGTGTACATGACTGGCATTATTGGTGGTTACGTAGCTGATCGAGTTTTAGGTTATCAACGCTCCATTATGTTGGGCGGTGCCCTTATGGCGGTAGGTAGCTTTATGCTAATGTCGCCTGATTTAAGCTTGTTTATTTTAGGTCTTGCCATTCTTGTGGTGGGTAACGGATTATTTAAGCCAAACATCTCCACCATGGTCGGCATGTTGTATGCACCGGGCGATGCCCGTCGTGATTCAGGCTTCACCATTTTCTATATGGGCATTAATGCCGGCGCGCTGATTGCGCCCATTATTTGTGCCTCATGGATTGGTGCAAATTATGGTTATCGCTGGGGCTTCTTGGTCGCCGGTGTGGGCATGATTTTAGGCTTAATGGTTTTCCAGATTTTTAAGGGTGTATTGGGTCATGTGGGTACAACACCTAAAGGTAAAGAAGGCTTTGGGCCTTTATTGCAAGTCTTGATTGGTGCCGCTGTTTTGGTTGTGCCTGTTTATTATTTACTTGGTGAAAGTGATCAGTTGGGTTTGGTTTTAGGCGTCATGATGTTTGCGCTGGTTGCCTACTTTGTATACAGCGGTGTGAAAAGTGGCTCGAAAGTACAGTTGCAACGCTACATCGCGATGTTAATTTTATTTGTAGCGAATATCTTTTTCTGGGCTTTATTTGAGCAAGCTGGTTCTTCGTTAAATTTCTTGGCGAGAGATTTCGTTGATATGCCAACCATCCTGGGCTATCAATTGCACTTCACAATTTTCCAATCGGTCAATCCGGTTTTTATCATTTTATTGGCTCCTGTATTTGCCATGATGTGGCCGCTTTTGGATGGTAAAGAATTAAATCCATCTATCCCACGTAAATTTGCTTATGGTTTGGCTGGCGCAGCGATTGGTTTCTACGTCCTAGTTTTTGCTATTGAAAACAGCGTCAGTGCCGGTGGCAAAATCTCATGGGTTTGGTTGGCCTTGACCTATTTGATTCATACCATTGGCGAACTTTGTTTATCTCCGATTGGTTTAGCTATGGTGACTAAACTAGCTATGCCAAAAGAAACTGGCTTGGCCATGGGCGGTTGGTTCTTATCCATCGCAATGGCGCAATTTGTTGCGGGCCGTATTGCAGCAATCGCATCTGGTGGTCACGGTGAAGAAGGTAGCAACCTTGCGCAGTACTCTGAAGTGTTTGGTCAGTTGTTCTGGATGGGAATGATTGCAGCGGTATTGTTCTTCTTAGTGGCGCCATTGGTTAATAAATTAATGCATGGCGTGAAATAATCTTTAAAGGGCGAATATTTATCCGCCCTTTTTGATATTAAAATTACGACGTAGGGGCGAATGATTATTCGCCCTTACTTTTTTAAATTGCTTGGCAGCAGTGGGGTTGAAAGTAATTTTTCAAAAACCTGCCAACGTAATTCAGTCTTTTCTGATTCGGTAGTCGCGCTCCGCGTATTGTGCTCAACATAATTTTTGACTAAATCTTTGCCGACATTGTAGTTGATAACATAACTACGGTTGACATCAAAAAAGCTAATCCGTTGCGGCGCTTTTTCAATTGGATATAGCTCAACATTAATAAGCCAATCTATCGCTTGTTGGCGTGTCATTTTGCCGTCTATGTAATCACGGGCTGCTTCATTACCGGCATAGCTTAATTGCCCGGTTAATTTTAAAAGTGCCTCGTATTTGTCGAGCAGTGCTGGGTTAATGCCTGCCAATGGGTAAAGTACATCGCGCTGAAAAGATTTTTTTAAGGCATCAGGAAAAGCCATTTCAACACCATAGTTCGCGGTGCCTTCAGCAATCAGTGATTGTGGTGAAAATAGCGGATACACGCTGTATTCCAGCCATTTTCTATCGTTAACTAAATTCTTTTCTAACAACACATTGTAGGTATGATGGCCTGGGTAGCCTTCGTGGCAACCAATATCAATAGCGCGCTCAATATAAATGGGTAATTCAACATTAATTTGAATCAGGCTTTGGTAATTGCCTTTGTACCAGTTGTATCCGCTCCATACTTTGTTAGTGACAAACTCCAGTTTGAAGTTTTCGCCTTCGGGAAGTGCGATGTGCTTTAAGGTTTGCTCGCGGCAGGCTTGTATGGCGGTTTCAAAAACCACCATCAGTTTATCGCGCGGAATAATAAATTGCGAACGAAATGCGCTAACGCGCTCAACGGTTGTGCCAGGGCCTGGAAGTAGCACGTCTATTTGTTTGATAATCGCTTCAAAATGATTGCGTTCATAATGCGGCGCAACAGTGTCATACATAACAGTAGATTCTTGATCGAAGGTTTTTTTCTTGCCTTGCAATAAATCTATACGGCCTAGCATGGCAATCGTTTGTTTCTGAAGATAGGCGATGCGAAGTCCTTGCATTGATGTTGCATCGGCTGAGCTTAGTGTATTTATGTCAGCAAGCATGCTGGTTGCTTTAGATTTTATTTGGTCCAAACTGAGTGGTGTTTTAAGTGCATTTTCTTGAAATTTCACTGGGCCATAGTAAGCATCGACGAAACTGCTGTCGTGCGGTGTCATGGATAGATTCAGTTGAATGTATTCAGTGGCCAGTTCGTCTATGTTCCGAGCAGGTGCTGCATAGACCTGTGTTGATGCAATCAGCAATGCAAAAAAAACCTTCATGTCTAAACCTTATGTGTACTTTCGATAGCCATGAGTGTACCCCTAATCGAAACGCAACAATATGTGCTGAATTAGAGCTCGAAGCGGTAACTGAATTTAACCAATAATTGCTCGCTGTCGCGCAGGCTGAAGGCATCGCCTAAAAGCTGGCCGGAACTGTATATATCGCCATCTTCGAATAGCGAACCACCGCGTACATAGGCAATGTATAAATACGACAACGGCGCTAGTTCATAACGGTAACGAATCTGGAAGCCAAGATTATTCAAGCCGAAATCGTCCAATGTTTCATTCACCGCCAATGGAGTGCCATCGGGTTGCACGCGCCAAGCCTGTTTGGCTTCAGCATCCAAGCCGAGTGCTTCAAGGCGCACACGCAGTTCTTGTTTGTTGTTTATCAGCCATGTGACGCCTGCGCCAAGCTGCAAAATGCTGGAATTAAAGGTGCCGAGTTTGTTGTTGCCCTGCCAAAGCAGCCAATCGGGATTGTTTTGCCAAAACAGGCTGGTGTTTAAACTCAGTTTTTCATTCACTAAATACGTCGGCTCAATCGATATCTGTTTCAGGCCTTTACTTGGCCCATCTAGGCCTTCGGCTGCGTAGCGAACATTGCCATACAAATCCCATTTTTTACCGTCTTTATGCGGAATGAAGCGCTCCGCAAAAATAAATAGTTTGGCAGGCATATTCACAATGCCATTGCCGCGGGTAATTAAATCATCATGCCCTGCTGAGATAATCGCGATGTCGAGAAGTTGGTTGCCACCATCGCGGCGATTGCTATAGCGTTTCAAGGCCCAGGCATTGCTGATTAACACGCCGTCGTCATTGGTGCGGTTTGATACAGCCATTTGGTAGTCATGTGAACTATACGGCGATGACTCGGGAAGCTTTGTTACGCGCCTGGCAATTTCGCCGCGTATATAATTGAAATTATTGCGCTCCAAATAGCCGAAATCGTTAAGCTGTAAATCGCCGCCAGAATGCAGCACATACAATTGTTGCCGCCAGCCATTGTCGGATTCATGATCAATACGAATTTGCGCGCCGCTGTCGCGTACCGTATTGCCCGCTTGGCTCACATCTGATGCAAGCGCCGTTGTGCGCACATTCCAGGCGGCACTCGGCGACCAACGATGATCAAAAGAGTACACAGTGGCAAGCCGATCAAGATACGGGCGATCAACTTGGGTGATCATTACACCTAAGCCTTGATTGCCGAAATCTCTTGTAGCGCGTGCGGCGAAGAAATCTCGCCCAGCTTCATCAGCTTCGGTAGCGGCAAATACGCCGTAATTGGTGGCACCGAAACTGCCGTTAAGCTTCACGGCCGCGGTCACATCGCCTGCGCCGTTGCCATCATCAGCACGTCCGCCTACTCGGCGTGTGTATATCAAACGGCTGCCATTATTGAGTGAACCGAACGGCACATCGAAAAAACTTTGGTTCTCGGTGAAGAACGGCCGTTTGTCGCTAAAAAATGATTCCACGGCGCTAAAGTTCACCACCAGTTGGTCGCTTTCTACTTGCCCGAAATCTGGATTAAGTGTGGCACTAAGCTGGAACTGACCATTCGGCTTCCAGAAAATATCAGCGCCACCATCAAAGGCCGCTTCACCGGCCACCTGATCTTGCACTGCCACCACAAAGGGTGTGATTGCCAACAGCGATTGATCGTATTTCTTAAGTTGCAACGGTTCAAGATTAGACAGAAAACGTTGCTCGGTCCAGGTGATTGCTGGCCAAGCCATGCGCTCATTGCGGCTGCCTACTACGCGGTCAAGCGAAAGCCGAAGTGTGCGCGTATCGCCAGCCACTTTCTGCATCGGTGCAATATGCCAAGGAATCAGCATCTCCGCGCTCCAGGTATCAGCGTCCTCAAAGGTGGCGTGCTTCCAGTTGCCATCCCAATCGCCATTGAATTGGTTTTCGTTGCTAAACGTTGAGTCAGCGATGTCGTTCGACAACGTGACTGTGAAATTGTAGCCAGCGCGGTTGTCACCATCGAAATCGATGTAGGCATTAACCCGATCAACCGGCCCGTTGTTATCGCGTTGCGAGCGCTGCCGAGTGCGTGCGGTTTCTACCGTTTGTGTGTTACGAAAGGCAATCGCTAAACCGTCAGGTGTTGAAAGCACCCAGGCTTCGGTTGGGTAGGGGGTGGCCACTTTGCTAAGCGGCAATACCATGCGGAAGTCAGTGATATGTTTTGCAGACTGCCATTCGGCTTCGTCAATTCGTCCGTCGATCGTTAGTGCGCACAAAACTGGAGTTGCTGCAGTTAGCAGCAATGCACTGAAAATGGCGATAAAAAGTTTATGCTTCATGCGGGGTGCCCAAATCGAATGGCTTATTTTACGCTAAGCGCGGGCATCGAGTATGGGCTGAAAGTCATGCCTCGGTTCCCCTAGCGCAACGCGGGCACAAACAAGCTTTGTTGATTGATTCCAGCGGAATCTTGGCCAACGCTTCCGTGCTGATAGACACTTTGGTGCACCAACATTCTCCGTTGAAATGGCCGGTGTTGGCGGGTGCGCATTGGTTGTCGCCGCCGCACAGCGGGCAGGTGAGATTGGGTATAGGCAGTATGGTAGCAGTCACGTGTGTTGGTAAACTTTCAGCATCTCAACATGTGGAATATCGTCTTCCAGATATTCATCACCGCAAGCTACAAAGCCGAAGCCTTGGTAGAAATCTAATAAATACGCTTGCGCACTAATGCGATTATTTTGATTTGGATAGAGCGAGTTAATACGGCTCATCGCTTCGCTCATTAAGACTTTGCCGAGGCCAAGCCCTCTATACGGTTTGGCAGTTAGCACGCGGCCAATGGAAGGCTCGGCGTATTTATAGCCAGCATCCACAATACGCAAATAGGCGGCAAGATTGTCGTTGGAATAACACACTAAATGCCAAGACACGGCGTCATAGTCATCGGCATCTTGGTATGGGCAATTTTGTTCAATAATAAACACGCGTTCGCGGTGCGCAATGATGCTGTGCATTTCTCGAGCGCATAACTCATCGATACGCGAGCATTTAAAACGGATATCAGCCATGAAGATTCCTATGCAGGTTTCTAATTTCGCGATGATCGACTTAAAAGTAACGAAACGCCAATGACGATAAGAATAACCGGCCACCATTCAGAAACGATTGAACCAAAGTTGGGAACCCAGCCTTGCTTCAAGGCCAAAAAGTAAACGCCAAGTATGATTAGAATAATTGGGCCAACGGTCGATTTGTTTTTCATATGAACCTTGCAGGTTGAAATGCGGGCTTTGTGCCTATGCATCAAAGTTTTGAATAGAATCCATTAAATACAGGCTTGCGAATTTCGTCAATTAAAATAATTCAAACTTATTCTAGGCATGTGTTGAATTTAAACCAGAAGTATCTTCAAGCCAATTAAAATGAGCACCACGCCGCCAAACAACTCGGCTTTATTTTCCAATTGGGTGCCACTTTTTTCGCCAACTAAAACACCAATATAGCTAAAAAAAGCCGTTGTAACGCCAATAACAGCGCATGCAACGACAACATTTACCTGTAGCAAGTTTAATGCAAAGCCAGCCGCCATCGCATCAATACTGGTGGCAATGGCAAGCACCAGCATCACTTGGTGGCTTATGTTTTTTATATCGTCTTCAATGCCGGTGTTAAAAGATTCATATATCATTTTTGCGCCAATGAGCAACAGTAAAAAAAATGCAATCCACGGCGCATAGGCAGCAACAACGCTTAATAAACCTTTGCCCGCCCAGTAACCAAAAAATGGCATGATTGCCTGAAACAGCCCAAAATACACGGCGGCCATTAACGGCATATTTTTCGATGCCTTGTTGCGCTTTGCGCCCAAACCAATAGAAACCGCAAAGGCGTCCATGCTTAATGCGATGGCGAGAAAAAATACTTCTAACATGGTAATACCTAAATTAAAGTGACTCTATGTAAAATTAATTTAACCGATTTAAAACGACGCTACCATTATTGATGATAAGCATGGGCTCGAACAAGGTGCTGGTGTCTAGGCGCGGATCACGAGCAACGACTTGTAAATCAGCTTCCATGCCAACGGCAATACTGCCCGTGCGCGATTCAATACCAAGCACACGTGCAGAGTTATAGGTCATCGCGGAAATTGCCTCTAAAGGCGAAAGGCCGCAGGCAATCAACTCTTGCATTTCATAACCGGGCCTGACGCGTGAGCTGTCATCGCCGTCGCCATAACTGCCATCGGTGCCGCCAGCCACAACAACACCCATGGCGTGCGCTTTACGAACCGCCTCGCGCAACGGTTTCATCATGTGATGCGTGCGTATTTGCAATGCAACCGATTCAGCATCACTGCCCTGCGGGTCGCCCAGAGGGCTCATGATGGCGAGTGTCGGGACAAAATAGGTGCCTTGTTTTTTCATCAGGCGTAAGGTTTCATCATCAACATAAGTGCCGTGTTCGATGCTACGCACACCCGCGCGAACGGCAGCATTTACGCCACTTTGGCCGTGTGAGTGGGCGGCCACAAACAATCCTTTTTTTGACGCTTCTTGAACCGCCACAAGTATTTCTTCATAACTCAATTCCGGGCGACGCGGGTCGGTGCTGGCAAGCCCGGCGCGTTCACTGGCGCCCACTTTAATCACATCCGCGCCGCGCGCAATCACCGCACGCACCACTTCGCGAACATTTTCAGCGCCTTTTAAGGGTGTTTTATAATAGCGGCCAAATTGCGGATAACTTAGCATGAATGATTCGCCTAACACCGGCCGAACATGCCCAGCAGATACCAACATTTCAGGCCCAGGCACATTATTTTGTTTTATTAAATCTCGCGTGCCTAATCCTTTTAAATACACATCGCCCAAAATTCGTGCCGTGGTCACGCCAGATAGCAGCGCGCGCTGTGCAGAAGCGGGATCTTCAATATGGGCATGCGCATCAATATAGCCCGGCAACAGAAAAGCACCCTGTAGATCAATCGCATCGGGCCGCGCGCTTGCCTCGGTAATTTCGATAATGCGATTGCCATTCAAACGCACATTGACACTACGAATTTCAGTCTTGCCAGTGCCGTCGATTAACTGGGCATTGCTAAGCCACAAATCGGCACTCGATGCCGTGTCACTGGCCAATATTCCGAATAGTAATAATTTCAGCGCATGCGAGTTGAGGAAAATAGATGTGCGGATTGAACTTACTTGCAGCATGAAATAGCACTCCAAAATATTTACGGTAAGCTAGTGTAAAGCTTATGTTGCTTGAATATGGAGCAGATATTCAAACACTAATTTATTCCGTCACCTTTGTTCGGAGCAAGGCATTACGCATTAGCGCAGGACGCGGCTTCCAGCAAAATCACTGCCTGTGTCGGTGAGGATTAGAACGGGCGAGAAACCGCCACCTTGGGTGCGGAAATTAGTGGTCTGTCCTTGCCAAGTACGTGCGGCGAGCAGTTGCACTTGTCCTTGGTAGGCGTATGCGCGGATATCGACTTTGAGCTTTTTCGACTCGCCATCGACGGTGACCAGCCGTTCGCTGGGGGTGACGATACGTTGTGCGACATAATCGCCTTGTAAAATGCTATCCCAAACGCGACGTGTTAATTTGTCACCGCGATAGGCAGCGCGTGAGCCAAATCCTACCACCGGTTTGAAAAACCAGTTGCGCCGTTCGGCCCACAAGGTATCGGCAGACTGCTCGCTTACTGGTACCGTGCGCGGCACAGCATGCAGAATACGAGCCAGAACATCAGGGGATATGTGCATGTCTTGCAATGCTTGGGAGTCGCTCAGAGTTGCCAAATGCGATTTGTTAGCATGCAGCGCATAGTTATGTGGGTTGGGCGTGAGTACTGTTGCGTTATGCAGGTAGGCCGCGCGCAATACGCTATGGTTGGGCTCATCCAGCATAAAGTCTGTCAGGCGGTTATAGACCATATCAATAGGCACATCCGATAACGCAGGGTGGTAAAGCCGTCCTTCGATCAAGCTGAACTCGCTGGCGTCGCCCACAGCCACCCGAAATCCAGCACGCTCAAACATCAGCTTTGCCAATTGAAACTCAGGCGCGAGAAACTGGCTATCCGGCTTATCGTCGGTGATAATCATGGTAGTTAAGGGCGCATCACCGCGTTGCAAACGCCATTCGTTGTTGAACATTGCCGTGAATTCAGACTGTGTCAGAGTTGCGCTCTTGCGCGAACCGACTAGCAAGTGCATCGCATCGCAGCAGGCGTAATGTGCATCGGTCAGTACCGCATTAAGAAAGGCACCACCGGCGTTGGTGTTAATCTCTATCAGTTTCGCGCCGGTATCGCTGAGGTGAAAGTCATACCCCATAAACGCGCCTGTGGGACCAAAATCTGTTTGCATCTCTTTAGCCACATCGCGCATCGCATAGCGCTGCCAAGCCGCGCTACGCATCAAGCCGTCCAGTGCGGTCACCGTCGCGGAGATGTCGGCGAGTTCCGTGCTGTCCAAAAACACCGCAGTGGGCGAGAACAAATTCGGATGCGTCTGCGCTAGGATCGCTGTTAAACCTGCTAATGATGCATCAGTCTCCAGATGCGTGCGCAATTGCTCGGGGTAAAGCGTCTGGCAGGCGCAGAACTCATTGAGCATCTGGGCATGCGTGAGCGTTGGCGGTGCATTTGGTGTATCTGCAGGAGCAATGAGTGGGCTGGACATATACTTGTATGGTATCGCAGATTACGAATACTGGATTTTCTAGGAAGTCGCTTTGATAGCGTATTAGGCATCAGCGCAGAACGCGGTCCATTTCGCTCTGGTGAAAAGACACGCCAGTAACGATAGTAGTAACAAGTTGGTTCATAAGCTCCAACGCTTCGCGCTCAGTGACGTTGGCAATTTCATTGGCTGTCATCGTCACCGCAAGATTCAAGGCAACTTCCCGAACGGACTTTGCGGCAGGCGATTGTTCCAGCAAGAGCGATGGCAGGCAGAGTAGGAGGATTGAACTTGTTTGCAGCATGAAATTGCACTCCATAATCTTTACGCTAAGGCTAGTGTAATGGTTATGCTGGTTGAATATGGCGTAGAGATAGTTTCTGTTTTAAACACTAATTTACTCTGGCCCCTTATTGGGTCCAATGACAGATAGCTTCTAGTATGTGAATGTTGTCTTGACTGGCGGTGGTGATTTCAGGGTCTGCTGCACAACGCAGCAACGTTCGGCCGCAACTTGAAGCCTTTGCAGCAGGTCGGGTGAGGTTCCTTCTTTTGCTTTCATCCGCACATCGCAAGTCATGGATTGGAAGCCGACCGGAACCGACGCATCCATGGCCATCGTGCCGCGTACATCCACCGAGGCGGTGACCCGGACTTCAAGCTCAAGCAGTTCAACGCCTAGCAAGTTTGCGACCATCCGTACAGCCGAATCCTGGCAGGCCGCTAGCGCAGCGCATAAAAGGTCGCCTGGTGTTGGAGCGTCATGCAAACCGCCTACCGCGCCATGCACACCAACTGGAATGGATACGCCGCAGCCGTCCATTGGTTCGACGACAGAATGAAATGGATCTGAGGCGCTATTCCCCGTCGTTTTGGCATGGTCAACAATCATGGCCGACTCGGGTGCTTCTTTGTACTTCAGCTTCAAGGGTTTCTGCGCATTGTAAACACTGGGTTCCATAAAGCTAGCTCCTGTCTGTGTTATGTTATCGCTTGAATTAAGTCGAACCGCGACGTTGCGTTGTGATAGGTAAAGCTCGCACGACTAGGGCGTCCAGTTGGCATGTTGCACGTAGGCCGGCGTGTCCGGGCGCTTGTGACGTTCGCATTGCTGTGCCAGCCACTGAAACCACTCGGCCCACGACGGTTGCGATTGTTCGATTCTAATTTGATTCAACCATGGGCCAAGCTTGTGCCACATAACAACTGTGATGCCGCCTGCAAGCTCCACCACCAGCGCAAACGGCGCAATGCGCTGAAATACCAGCAACCCCATGGTTTCGAATGTGGTGCAAATCAGTACGGCAGCCTTTTCCGTTTCTGGCCCAGAACTGCGAAGTTCATCTGCCGATACGCCATCTGGCAATGCGCGAATCAGCATGATGGCTTCGGCAAGGTTGGCATCCATAAATGTGCGCATGAGATCGCCGGCAACCGCATCTCTTCGCTGCTTTTTCAGCTCCCAAAGCTGAATCAGGCCGAATACCATGCCACCAACGATGGTGGCGGTACCGATTATTTGGGAGATACTTGAGACGGTTTCAAGATTCATCGCAACTCCAATTGGGCTTAACTTCAGAGGCAGCAGTGTGTCGGGTAAAACCCATTACATAACAGGCTAGGTGTTTCGTCAATCAGAATACTTCTTACTCAATCAACACCTTCTTCTATTTGCAGTGAGAAGAATTTGGAAGCGGACTTTCCCACTTGCGTTGTATCGTAGTAGGCGTAAGCGGCAACAGCACTGGCACCAAGCAATGGCACGAATCTGGATATGCCACTGCCAATGGCGCGTTGCGTTATCTTGATGCCAATTTTATGAGCAACACTTTGCAGTACTCGTATTGATGCCGTTTTAACAAGCATCCGTTCGCCAACCCTAATAGCGATGTCTCGCGTAGCTTGCGCGGCCGAATGTTTGAACAGGCAATACATCATGGATTCTCGCGTAAGATTTGCTTTCTTACCATTAATGGCGGCTATGTCGGCTACCAATTGAGCCTGTATTTTCCAAACGGCCAGCATTTCAGGAAGAATAGTTAACCAACCAAGCGGGCCTATTGGAAGTGCTAGGCTACCCGCCGCCAACGCAGCATTTCTGGCCGCCTTTTTGATGCAAGCATCCGTCTGTTTTTTTGGATCGCTGCTACTTAGCGCTTGGCTATTTGGTACGTGTGCAATAAATTCCATGATTGCATTAGAAACCGTGCTCGAAGCAACAGCCTCTTTTTCAGCAGATGCAATTGGCGTACGCTGTTTTTTCAGCAATTTAGTTTTTTGTATAATATTCATTGTTTATTGCAGTCTTGCGGTGTTTGTTCACTATACATGATGGCTAACACTGAAAAAATGAACAGGAGTTAATAAGTGGTTGAAGAAGAAATTTACAGCGGACCTTTTTTGCGTAGTTGTTGTGACTGGCTGGAGGCCTGAAACAGAAAGTACGCACCAAATAACATAAACGCTGTGCCTAACCACACTCCAATCTGATTGTCAGTCTTCCACGCATCTGCAATTTCGCTGTATGACTTAACGACGGTGCCAGAAACAGATAATTCGTATACTGGATAAATAAGTTCATCGGAAAAGATTGGTTTGACAGGATCCTTTTCATCATAAAGCACTTTAATTTTCTGTTTGCCTGCATCCATTAGAAAATTCTGAACAAAAACTTTGGTTCCATTTTTTGAGGCGTAACCAAAAGTACGTTTTTCTTCTACCAGCCCAAAATCAATTCCAGATTCGTTGGACTTTACCCAAGCGATATGGCCTTCACCTTTTTGAAGCGAGTCGTAATCGGGCAACCCTTTATCTTGGCTAGAGAAATATGCGATTCCGAGACCTAAGCTAAGTTGGGCAATAGCTAAGAAGTAGTAAGTTCGAGGTGTGAGTTTCGTAGTACTCATGTTTATTTGAGGATGGGTTTAAGTTAATTCGAAAAAAATGGGCCAGAGTAAATTTCTGATTTAAACGCAAATTTACTCTGGCCCCCTTATGTAAATGATAGTGTCAAACGTTGATTTAGAATCGTCAATTAAAACTGGTTGAAATTTAACCCACACATAAGCCAACGTAGGCTGCGAGAGCTATTTTTTGGATAAGTCTGGGGCTCACTTTACAGTTTTGATGCGCTCTTGAGCGGTCCTGGACCATTTAATAGCCATTGGCATGACAAAGCTGACCAAGGCATTTTCTTATTGACTTTATAGACATACTTCATAGATGCTGTCTGTAAATCATCTGTCGAGCTTTCTCCTAAATTACTAATTATAAGTCTAAATTAATAGCTTCTTCATCAATAATTTGAATAGCTAGGCGAACCTCAAAACTATCTAGGTATCTCATTTCTGTAGAGCCATCACCAATAATATCTACCGGATTACCGAGCTTTAAAAGTTCGCGCTCAATATATCTTGCATTTTTAACTTTAGTTAATCGGATTATTTCTGGAATCACTCCATGCTTAACTGCTACACGCATAATACGACTTGCCTCAATTCTTTGGCTAGTCAAGCCAATTTTATATACCGTTTGTCCATTGTAATCAAAACTCCAAAGGTAAATTGCATCATTATCTGTATATGATTTTGAATATTCCATATGCGAACATATCGCATCTAAAACCCCTCTTCTTATGGCAGACATGTATGCATTATGTGACTTGGAATTAAATTCTGACCTTGTTTGATATTTTTTTGCCTCTTGGATTAATAATTCGTCGGTCCACTCTGCCCCACCAAACCATTCCATGTGTTTACAAACTTCATCTAAAATCCCTCGTTTTTGTACAGCCATATATGCTTTGTGATTTAAATCGTTAAATTCACTTCTAGATTTATACTTTAAAGCCTCCGATGCCAATGATTCATACGTCCATTTTTCACCGCCGAACCATTCCATGTGGTCACATATTTCATCTATCACCCCACGGCGGATTGCAGTTCTGTATGCTGGACTTGAGTTATCTCTGAACGATTTTCGTGATTTGAATTTAATGGCTTCGGACTTTAGCATTTCGTACGTCCAATCAATTCCACCAAGCCACTCCATATGCTCACATACGGAGTCTAATATTCCTCGATTTAGTGCTGTAATGTAAGCGCTACTATTCATTTTACTAAACTGACTTCTAGACGTGTATTTCTTAGCTTCAATTGCCAAAGAATCATATGACCATGATTCCCCACCCATCCAATCCATGTGTAAACACACATCTTCCAGAATACCTCTGCGAATACAAATCACATATGCACTGCCCGAACTGGATGCAAAATTAGACCTTGTACTGAATTTTTGGGCTTCTTTCGCAAGCATCTCATTTGTCCAGTCAATTCGCAGCGTATCCATATGCTCACAAATTAAATCTAGCATGTTATGTTTTAATGCATATGAGTATGCTGCTGGTGACTCATTTTGAAACACCCCCCTCAATTGATACTTAAGTGCTTCAGACCGTAGCGTTTCTTCTGACCACTTTTTTCTCATCACCTTCATATGTGCGCATGCTACCTCAAGCACCCCACTCTTGCGCGCGGCAGCATATGCTGATGGCGAATTAAGCTTGAACTCCGAGCGCTTTTGATATTTTGATGCTTCTGATTTAATTTCACTGTCACCCCAGACTTTACGCTTCGGTATCATGTGTCCACAGATTTCATTAATTAGTCCCCGCCGATTGGCTACCGCATATGCATTACGAGATTTGTTCATAAATTCGACTTTTGAGCTGAATTTAAGCGCCTCGTTAGCTAGTATTTCATTTGTCCAATTTGAGCGTTTACCTGACTTCACATTGCGCTTTTACTTCACTAGTGGAAAATATATGATACATGAATAGGAAATTGCACTTCGCGTTCAGCTAAGTACAATTCCCACCAATATCAGCTGTTCTATATTTGCTGCCATCCCAAATTAAGGGACGGAGGTAATTATTCAAACGTTAATGTACTCTGAACCACCCCCTTTGTTGCACATGCCTAACGAAGTACGGACACGAGGCCAGTGATTGTGCCGACCAATCCAGTGATACCTGCGATTACAACAGAAACAAACTGAGCAATTCGCTTGGTACGTTCGTGTAGGCGCTCGATGAGCACAAGAATGCCATCTTGGTTGATGTGATCGGTTCCTGGAAACGCTTTATTGGCAGTCCAATATTCCTTACCGGAGGGGAAGGGAATTCCTGCCCGAAAAGCCTTCTCCCAGAAGTAGTCGGACCGTAGTCGATAGATCTGATGCTCGACGATCTCAAGTTGATCGTGTTCGTCTTGGAGTGGCAAGTACTCCTGCCCTAGCGTGGGCGGTTCAATTCTCTCGTTGATCTCTTGGCGATTCTGAAGAAGCTTGCGAAGCTTCCAACGATAAGCGATGTAATTGAGCATGGGCTAACTACTAGTAGACACCAAGGTGCCGATTTACCCATTACATCCGACCCTCAATATTTAAGCAACAAGAATAACTCTTGGTCAAGGCTTCAACGCCAACTCCGCGGCTTCCAGCTTATCCAAAATTGTCAGCAGTTGATTTTGCTCTTGCGCGGGCAGGGCAGACAGAATTTTGCGTTCAAAGGCCAAGGCCAACGGCACAATCTGATCAAATATTTTGTAGCCTTTGGCGCTCAGCTTTAATTCGGAACGACGCCGGTCTTGGCCATGCGTTTGGCGCAATAACAATTTATTTTCGATCAGCTTGGTCAGCGCGCGGCTAACCGCGACTTTGTCCATGGCGGTGCGTTCGGCCACTTGGTTGGCGCTCAGGTTGTGCTCGTGGCCCAATACCGCCATCACCCGCCATTCGGTGATGCCAATGCCAAAGCGTTTGGAATACAGATTGGCAATGTCTTGGCTAACGCGATTAGACAGCACCGATAAGCGATAGGGCAGGAAGCGTTCGAGTCGAAGTTCGGCATGTGTGCTTTGGTTTGGCATAAGAGTCTTGCAATTGGTTACAATTGAAACTATATTAACGCATTCGATCACGCTGTAAAGGATTTCCATGGCAAACGCCGCACATTCAGAAAAACCGGTTGTGACCTTTGAAAACCCGATGGGAATTGATGGCTTTGAATTTGTTGAATTCGCCGCACCCGCCGGGCAAGCACATTTGCTGCACGAGTATTTCCAGAAGATGGGCTTCGTGAAAGTGGCGCAGCACAAAACCCGAAACATCAGCACCTATCGGCAAGGCGACTGCACGTATTTAATTAACGAAGACCCCGATTCATTTGCCGCTGATTTTGCCGCCGAACACGGCCCAAGTGCTTGCGGTTTTGCGATACGCGTGAACAAGCTGGCCGAGTGGGTGCGTGTGCAGGCCCTGAAAAATGGCGCTAATCCCATTGCCAATAAAGAACTTAGTAAGGCCGTTGCCGCGCCCGTGATTGAAGGCATTGGTGGCTGCATGTTATATATTGTGGACCGCTATGACGAGCAAGGCACTATTTCCGATCCCGATTACGAATGGTTGCCAAACGTTGAGATGATGCCGAAAGGATTTGGGCTAACCTTTATTGATCACCTGACCCACAATTTGTATGCCGGCAATATGGAAAAATGGTCGGAGTATTACGAGCGCTTGTTCAACTTCCGCGAAATTCGTTACTTCGACATTAAAGGCGCAAAAACCGGGTTGTTGTCGAAAGCGATGACTGCCCCTGATGGCTTTGTGCGTATTCCGCTCAATGAATCCAACGATCCGAAATCACAGATTAACGAATACTTAGATACCTACAAAGGCGAAGGCATCCAGCATATTGCTTGTTTCACCGACGACATCTACACCACGGTGGAAACCATGCGTGCGCATGGTATTGAATTTCTAGATACACCTGATACTTACTTTGATGTGATTGATGTACGTATTCCTAATCACGGCGAAGACATTGAACGTTTGCGTAAAAATAAAATATTGATTGATGCCGATGTGGAAACCAAGCAACAAAAATTATTGCAAATATTTACGCTCAATGCGGTTGGTCCCATCTTCTTTGAGATTATCCAGCGCAAAGGCAACCAAGGCTTTGGCGAAGGCAATTTCCAGGCTTTGTTCGAATCCATCGAGCGCGATCAAATGCGCCGCGGCGTGTTGTAATAAATGGGTTGTCGCATCGAACGCGCGCGTTGTAGGGTGGGTCGTGACCCACCGTTGGATTACGATGGTTTGAATGGATTTTAATTTACAGGAGTGGTGTTTTTGATGAGTAAGGTTCAATACCAATCCGGTTTCGGCAATGAATTTGCCAGTGAAGCCATTGCTGGCAGCTTGCCCGAAGGCCGTAATTCACCGCAGCGTGTTGCGCATGGCCTATACGCCGAGCAACTCAGTGGCACGGCGTTCACCGCGCCACGGCACAGCAATCAGCGCGCATGGCTGTATCGTATTCGGCCAGCGGCCATGCATGCGCCATTTGAGCTTTTGCCAGACACCGCATTCCATAACCGTTTCGCCGATGGTCCAGTTAATCCCAATCAACTGCGTTGGTCGCCGATGCTAGCGCCAAGTATGCCGGCTGATTTTATCGATAGCTTATTTGCGATGTGTGGCAATGGTGGTGCGGCGGGGCAGTTGGGCGTTGCAATTCATCGCTATGCGGCCAATCAATCGATGACCAGCCGCTATTTTTACAATACCGATGCTGAAATGTTGATTGTGCCGCAACACGGCAGTTTGCGCTTGCGCACTGAAATGGGTGTATTGGAAATACAGCCGCAGGAAATTGCGGTGATTCCGCGCGGTATTCGTTTTGCCGTGGATTTGTTGGGTGAAAGCGCGAGTGGTTATGTCTGTGAAAATTTCGGCGCGGCCTTGCGTTTGCCGGATCTTGGCCCGATTGGCTCGAACGGCTTAGCTAACCCGCGTGATTTTCTGTATCCGGTGGCGGCCTTTGAAAATAGCGAAGGTGACTTCGAATTAGTGAATAAATTCCAAGGGCATTTATGGTCAGCCAAAATTAGCCATTCGCCGCTCGATGTGGTGGCTTGGCATGGCAATTACGCGCCGTATAAATACGATTTGCGGCGCTTTAATGCGATCGGTTCAATCAGTTTTGATCACCCAGACCCGAGTATATTTTTAGTGTTGCATTCGCCCAGCGACACAGCAGGCGTGAGCAATCTCGATTTCGTGATTTTCCCGCCACGCCAGTTAGTGGCACAAAACACCTTTCGGCCACCGTGGTTTCATCGCAATGTGGCCAGCGAATTTATGGGTTTGATTCATGGCGTATACGATGCCAAAGCCGATGGCTTTCTGCCGGGCGGTGCATCCTTGCATAATTCAATGACTGGCCACGGCCCAGATGCCGCCACCTTTGAAAAGGCCAGCAATGCCGATTTAAGCAAGCCCGACATCATTAGCGATACCATGGCATTTATGTTTGAAACGCGCGCCGTGCTTGCAGCAACCGAACAAGCCTTACAATGCACAAGTTTGCAGGCAAACTATCATCTTTGCTGGCAAGGCCTGCAAAAGCATTTTGTACCAACACAGGATTTATCATGAAACTAGCCTCATTGAAATCTGGCGGCCGTGATGGCAGCTTAATCGTTGTCTCGAAAGACCTCAGCCGCGCAGTGGCTGTGCCAAGCATTGCACAAACATTGCAAAAAGCCTTGGAAGAGTGGAGCGTTGCTGCGCCGCGTTTAAACCGTGTATACCAAGCACTCAATGTTGAAAATGTGCAAAGCATTGATGCCGAAAATGTGTTTGATGTAGATATGCAAGCCTTTGCTGCACCCTTGCCGCGCGCCTATGAATTTGTCGATGGTAGCGCCTATTTGCCGCATGTAGTGCGCGTTCGTAAAGCACGTGGCGCCGATGTGCCAGACAGTTTTTATGTTGATCCGCTGATGTATCAAGCGGTATCGGCCGGTTTTTACGGGCCACGCGATCCTGTTTTGGTGAGCAGTGTTGAGTTTGGCATTGATCTTGAAGCTGAAGTGGTGGTGATTACTGACGATGTGCCGATGGCGGTATCGCTTGAGCAAGCCGCGGAACATATTCAACTGATTGGTTTAATCAACGACGTGTCGCTTCGCAATCTGATTCCGGCTGAGCTGGCCAAAGGCTTTGGCTTTCTGCAGTCCAAACCACGCTCATGCTTAAGCCCGGTGATGGTAACGCCCGATGAATTGGCCGATGCCTGGCAAGACAGCAAAGTGCACCTGCCATTGCTCACGCATATTAATGGCGAATGGTTTGGTGCGCCGGAAGCCGGCGTGGATATGCACTTTAATTTTGCACAATTGATTGCCCATGCTGCCAAAACTCGGCCGCTCAGCGCCGGCACCATTGTGGGTTCAGGCACGGTGGCCAATGAAGACACCTCCTTGGGTGCATCGTGTTTTGCCGAATTGCGCACCGTAGAAACCTTACGCGATGGCAAACCGAGCACGCCATTCATGAATTTCGGCGATGTGGTGCGCATTGAAATGCTTGATAAAAATGGCGATAGTGTATTCGGCGCCATCGAACAGAAAATCACCGCATTTGGGGCGAAATAGCATGAGCATGCAAGCACTTGAGCTTTATCATTACTGGCGCTCCAGTGCTAGCTATCGAGTGCGCATTGCCTTGAACTTAAAAGGCTTGGACTATCAAATCCATCCGATACATTTGCTCGAAGATGGCGGCCAGCAGCATAATGCAGAATACCGGCGCATCAATCCTCAAGCCTTAGTGCCAACACTGGTGCATAACGGCCATGCCATTGGCCAATCGCTAGCGATTATGGAATATTTGGATGAGGTTTTTCCCGACAATCCTTTGCTCCCGAAAGAGCCATTGGCGCGTGCCAAAGTGCGTGGTATTGCTTTATACATTGCCTCAGAAGGGCAGCCGATGATGAACCTGCGCGTGTTGCAGCATCTAGAAACGCAGCATGGACTAGATGATGCCGCAAAAGCCGATTGGGTGCGGCATTGGCTAACGATTAATTTCAGCAATATTGAACAGCAGCTGGCCAGTGAAATCACACATGACAGTTTCGTGTCTGGCGATCAGCCAGGTTTAGCCGAATGTTGTTTGGTGCCGCATGCGTTTGCGGCAGCGCGCTTTAATTTAGATATGAGCTCATACCCAACGGTGAATCGACTTGTGGCGCACTGCCAAAATTTACCTGCGTTCCAACGTGCGCATCCGGGCAAACAACCCGATACCCCAACAGAATTTCGCATTACGTAGGGGCGCATCGCGATGCGCCCGTGGTTGTTCCCACATCATTTTTAGGCCCACCGCGATGCGCCTGCGCACATTACGTTTGGGAATACAAATCGCCGTACGGATCGTGTTCGGCATCAGAGCCTTGCGAAAGCCGGATTTTTAGGGATAAACCGTCACGTGAGTCGGCATTGCGCAACGCTTCTTCTAATTCAATTTTGCCGGATTTATATAGCTTGAATAATGATTGGTCAAAGGTATGCATGCCTTCTTCCAGACTTTTATCCATAGCATCCTTAATTTCATGCACTTCGCCACGGCGGATTAAATCGCGTACAAACGGTGTATTAATCAGCACTTCAGTAGCGGGCAAACGACGCCCGTCTTTGTCGACAACCAAGCGCAGAGAAACCACCGCTTTGAGATTCAAGGCTAAATTCATCAACACGTTTTTGTGTGCAGTTTCTGGGAAGAAGTTTAAAATCCGGTCGAGTGTTTGGTCGGCATTGTTTGAGTGCAAGGTGGCTAGGCATAAATGGCCGGTTTCAGCAAAAGCAATGGCTGCTTCCATGGTGGTGGTGTCTAAGATTTCGCCAATTAGAATCACATCTGGTGCTTCGCGCATTGCGTTTCTAAGCGCGTTGTGGAAAGCATGGGTATCAAGACCCACTTCGCGTTGGTTCACAATGGATTTTTTATGCTTGTGCAAAAATTCAATCGGGTCTTCAATGGTTAGAATGTGCCCGGTTTGGGTGTCGTTTCGATGATTGATCATCGACGCCATCGCCGTGGATTTTCCGGAGCCGGTTGAACCCGTAACCAACACCAAGCCGCGCGGTTCGTTGATGATGTCTTTTAGAATCAGCGGCAATTGCAGTTGTTCAATGCTAGGAATTTCGCTCTTAATAGCACGAATCACCATGCCGATTTCACCGCGTTGTTTGAAGCAGTTAATTCGGAATCGGCCAGATTCTTTCAGAGAAATGGCCATATTGTGTTCAAGCTCAAGCTCGAACTTAGCAAAGCTCGCTTCATCCATTAGCGAGGCAGCAATTTTCTTTACCATGCCAGTTGGCATGCCGGTGTTGCCCATCGGATAAAGTTTGCCCTCAATTTTTATATACACGGGTGCGCCGGTTGTTAAGAACATATCAGAGGCGTTTTTCTCGCGCATCAATTTCAGAAAATAACCGATATCCATAATTCCCCTTTAAATTTATTCACGTGCTGTATTTTTATGTACACTTGATGATTAACACCAAACCATATAGCTAACATGGATTATAGATTGTACCAAAGACTAGTGTACCTATTTATCGGGGCAGTAATCCTGTGCTCGGTCACAGTCCATGCTCAAAGCACCGCCAACAACGCTTCAGCGACGATGAGCAAAGCCGAGCAGGCTATTCAAGCCGCTAGCGAAGCCGATGCTGACAGCTTGGCACCCGCTAATTTTCAATTAGCCACAAATATCTTGAATCAGGCGACGTTGTTGTTGGCTAAACGTAAAGTGAAAGAGGCAGATCGGCTTGCCCTAAAATCCATACGCTATGCGGAACTATCGGCGAATGAATCCAAATATATTCAATTAAAAGAAGCGCTTGAAATTAAGTCAGCTGAAAACAACCGCTTGCGCCGAGAGCTGTTGCTAGGCACAACGGCCGTTAAACCATGAAGCGTATTTTTGTTGCATGCTTATTGAGCACGCTTACTTTTGCAGCCTTAGCAGCAGAGCCAGTGATTGATCCCGCACAGCAGCAACTTCTGCAAGCACTGGACGCACTAGATCTGGAGGCGCAACAAACTAATGCCGCCGCCTTAGAGCGCCTACAAGCCAGACAAGCCGCAGATCGTTTGCAAACAGTTCGCCCGCGCGATAAGCCCGAAGCGCTTGAAGATGCGCAGGTGTTGCTTAAAACAGCGGAGTTCTCGCTTAAAATTACACAGATTAAAGAGCAACTTAATCAGCTAGATCGCGAACGCGATGGCATCTATGTTGAAGCGTCGAAACGTGATGCGGCTTTAGCCCGCAAAGAATCTGAGCGCTTGCGAATGCAGGCATTGGCCTTGGAAGAACAGCAATTACAAACCCAAGAACTTGCTGATGCGCAAATAGGTGTTATCCAGCAAGAGCTTGTGGCAACTGACGAACAAGCCAAACGTGTGGCCGAGGCAAAGGCAAAAGAGGCGGCCTTAACACGCTTAGAAGAAGAGCTGTCCGCACAAATGGCAGTTTCAGCCGATGACGTACTTAAAGCCCGCACATTGGCTGGTAAGCCCGGCTTTATTTTATCGGCAACGGCATTTGATCCTGGCACCAGCACACTGAGTGCGACGGCAAAAGATGCGCTTCGGCAGTTAGCCAAGAAATTGAAATCATCGGGCAAAGCGTGGTCGGTTGAAGGGCACTTGGATGTATTTGGCATTGAAGCAGAAAATCTATTGTTGTCGAAAAAACGCGCAGATGCGGTATTGTCGGTATTAAAATCGGCTGGTGTTTCGGCAGGAAAATTGCGCGCTAAGGGCTTAGGCTCATCAAAGCCTGTTGCTTCGAATCAAAGCAAATCGGGGCGTGCGCAAAATCGTCGTGTTGAAATTATCCAGTAATAGCTTGTAAAACATAAAGATACGGTGCGCAGTCGTGCGCCATAGATGAGCAACTGCATGAATTTATTGGCTTATTCCGTAAAATCCCACTTTTGGGCTTTTGTATAAATTAAAGCTATACAAATCAATGCGATAAAAAAACAGTTGCGTAGCTAAAAAGACAGGCGTAGTTTTTATAGTCCATGCATAACAGTTTTTATGCGTGGCTTTGGAGAGCCTATATTATGCGTGTTTGCACATCACCTCGTACCGATGCTGCTTTCGGACCTTTGACCGCAACAAGCGGCAAATCCGGCACAACTAATTAAGCGTTAAACCATAAACCCCAGCCTTGCTGGGGTTTTGTTTTTCAACAGGAGGTCAACGTGTTTGAAGGTCAACCACAACAAGTAATCGATTCAATGATGGAATCAGACAGTTCTTTCAGGCAACTTTACTACCATCATCAGAAGCTCAATAAGAAAGTCGCCGATGCCGATTTAGGCATTTTACCTATTGATGATTTAACCTTGACGCGAATGAAGCGCGAAAAATTATTAGCGAAAGACCAGCTCACCCGTATGTTGTCAATGAAAACACATTAATCCGTTGTACCCGGCCATAACGGCCAGTCGCGCTCGTTCGGCTGGTCGTTTTCCCAAAACCGAGTGCACATGAAACTGTTAGAATGTTCATGGATTAATCACCTGTGGTTTCTATGACAATTCAGCAGAGCGTTCTCGATTTAATTGGCAATACCCCGATGGTTAAAGCCAACCATCTAGATACTGGGCTTTGCACCCTGTATTTAAAGCTAGAATGCATGAACCCGGGCGGTTCGATTAAAGATCGCATTGGCGTAACCATGATTGATGAGGCCGAAAAAGCCGGAAAAATCAAACCTGGTAATACCTTAGTTGAGGGAACTGCTGGCAACACCGGTATTGGCTTGGCGCTGGTAGCGCAACAAAAAGGCTACCCATTAATTCTAGTTGTGCCTGATAAAATGAGCCGCGAAAAAATCTTCAACTTGCGGGCTATGGGCGCCGAGGTGATTTTAACGCGCTCAGATGTGGCAAAGGGCCATCCAGAACATTATCTTGATATGGCCGAACGTATTGCACGGGAAACGCCTGATGCCTACTATGTGAACCAGTTTGGCAATCCAGACAACCCGCTAGCGCACGAAATTGGCACCGGCCCGGAAATCTGGGCACAGATGGATGGCGATATGGATGCGATTGTATTCGGCGTAGGCTCTTCGGGCACCCTCACTGGCCTTTCGCATTATTTCGCCAAGACAGCGCCGCAGGTTGAGCTGATTGTGGCCGATCCGTTAGGCTCTATTTTGACTGGACTGATTAATGACGGCAAAGCGCCAGATACCGTTGGTTCCTGGACAGTTGAAGGGATTGGCTCTGGATTTGTTCCGACAATTGCCGATTTGTCGCGTGTTACCCGCTCCTATCCAATTAGCGACCGTGAAAGTTTTCAAGCTGGGCGCGAGCTGTTGGTTAAAGAGGGCATCTTGGGTGGCTCATCTTCGGGTACTTTATTGGCCGCTGCCTTAAAGTATTGTAAAGAACAGACGGTTGCGAAAAAAGTGGTGGTGTTTGTGTGCGACACCGGCAATAAATATCTGTCTAAAATGTATAACGATTACTGGATGCTCGATAACGGCTTTCTTGACCGTGAGTCCAAGGGTGATTTGTCGGATTTGATTTTGCGTCCATACGCTAAGCGCGATACCGTAGTCGTGTCGCCGAGTGATAGCTTGAATGTGGCGTATCAGCGAATGAAACTGTATGACGTGTCGCAATTACCGGTCATGGAAGATGAAAAAATTGTTGGCATTGTGGACGAATCCGATGTTCTACTGCATGTGCATACCGACCAAGAGCGCTTCAAAGATTTAGTTGCAACTGCTATGGTGCGCGAGCTGGAAGTCTTAGATGTAACCGCACCAATGGATGCATTGATGCCAATTTTTGATGCAGGTAAAGTAGTGATTGTGATGGACGATTCGAAATTCCTCGGTCTAATCACCCGTATTGATTTACTGAATTACTTGCGCCGTCGTGTGCAATAAAGGACTGTTATGAGTGACAATAAAAACCACGGCATGGGCACTAAAGCTATTCATGCGGGGCAATCGCCCGACCCATCCACCGGCGCAGTGATGATGCCAATTTACGCGACCTCAACCTATGCGCAAGCCAGCCCTGGCGAGCATCAAGGCTATGAATATTCGCGCAGCCACAACCCCACCCGTTTCGCCTATGAGCGCTGTGTGGCGGCTTTGGAATCAGGTTCGCATGGTTATGCGTTTGCATCTGGCTTAGCGGCAACATCCACGGTATTGGAAATGCTCGATTCTGGCGCGCATGTGATTTGTATGGATGATGTGTATGGCGGTACCTACCGTTTATTCGAGCGCGTTCGTGCACGTTCGGCGGCGTTGCAATTCAGCTTTGTTGATTTAAATGATGCGGCGGCGCTTGAAGCGGCTTTGCAGCCAAACACCAAAATGATCTGGTGCGAAACGCCGACCAATCCGCTACTGAAAATTGTTGATATTGCGCGGCTTTCAGCCTTCGCGAAAAAACACGATTTGCTATTGGCGGTTGATAATACATTTTCTTCGCCGATTCTGCAGCGCCCGTTGGAACTAGGCGCAGATATCGTCATGCACTCAGCCACCAAATATCTCAACGGTCATTCCGATATTGTGGGCGGCATGATTGTGGTCAACACACCAGAACTGGCCGAGCAGATGACCTTCCTGCAAAATGCAATCGGTGGCGTGCAAGGCCCATTCGACAGCTTTTTAGCGTTGCGCGGCTTAAAAACCCTGCATTTGCGCATGAAAGCGCATTGTGAAAATGCCCAGTTTTTGGCCGAACGTTTAGAGTCGCATCCGGCCATCGAAAAAGTGATGTATCCGGGCTTAGCTTCGCATCCACAACATGAACTGGCTAAAACCCAGATGCACGGTTTTGGTGGCATGGTGAGTGTGTGGCTGAAAGGCGGCTTCCCAGAAGCTAAGCGTTTTATGGAGCGCTTAGAATTATTCACCTGCGCCGAGTCTTTGGGTGGCGTGGAAAGTTTAGCTAATCACCCCGCGGTGATGACCCACGCCTCTGTGCCAGTAGAGCGCCGCGAAGCTTTAGGCGTAACCGGCAACTTGGTGCGCTTAAGTGTTGGTGTGGAGGATGTGGCCGACCTGTGGGCTGATATCCAGCAAGCCTTGGCTGAATAAAAAATTCGTGTTTGAGTGAAACTATGAAAAATAAAATTTTTGAAAGTGCCAATGCGGCCTTGCAGGATATTGTTAGTGACGGGCAAACCATTGCGGTTGGCGGTTTTGGCTTATGCGGCATTCCAGAAGCCTTGATTCTGGCCTTGCGCGATTCTGGTAAAACTGGTTTAACCGCTATTTCCAATAATGCGGGTGTGGATGGCATTGGCTTGGGCATGTTGCTCAATACACGGCAAATCAAAAAAATGATTTCATCGTATGTCGGTGAAAATAAAGAATTCGAACGGCAATATTTATCCGGCGAATTGGAATTGGAATTTAATCCGCAAGGCACGCTGGCTGAGCGTTTGCGCGCGGGTGGCTCGGGCATCCCAGCATTTTTCACCCGCACCGGTTTTGGCACCATTGTGGCTGAGGGCAAAGAAACCCGCGAATTTGATGGCAAACATTATGTTTTGGAAAGCGCCTTGCATGCCGATATTTCTTTGGTGAAAGCATGGAAAGCCGATGCCGCTGGAAATTTGGTGTATCGCAAAACCGCGCGCAATTTTAATCCAGCGGTGGCGATGGCTGGAAAAATCTGCATCGCTGAAGTCGAAGAAATCGTTGCGCTTGGTGAGCTTGAACCCGACACCATTCATACGCCAGGCATTTATGTCAATCGCATTGTATTGAATGCTGTGCCTGAAAAACACATTGAACAACGCACCGTGCGCACGGTATAAGCCCTCACCCGCACCTTTGGTGCGACCTCTCCCAGTGGGAGAGGGTAAAGAAATAGAAAAGGAATAAGACATGGCTTGGACACGTGATGACATGGCGAAACGCGCGGCGCAGGAATTAACCGACGGCGCGTATGTGAATTTGGGTATTGGCTTGCCAACTTTGGTGGCCAATCATATTCCCGATGGCATGGATGTGTGGCTGCAATCGGAAAACGGTTTGCTGGGCATTGGCCCGTTCCCAACCGAAGCAGAAGTGGATGCCGACTTGATTAATGCCGGCAAGCAAACGGTTACCGCGCGGATTGGCGCCAGCTATTTCGGCAGCCACGATTCGTTTGCAATGATTCGCGGCGGGCATATTAACTTAGCCATTCTTGGCGCGATGCAAGTGACCGACAAAGGCGATTTAGCCAATTGGATGGTGCCCGGAAAAATGGTGAAAGGCATGGGCGGCGCGATGGATTTGGTGGCCGGCGTACAACGCGTGGTGGTGCTGATGGAACACGCCGCCAAAGACGGCAGCCCAAAAATTCTACCGGAATGCACACTGCCACTCACTGGCCTTGGCGTGGTCAACCGCATCATCACTGAGCTGGGTGTGTTTGATGTGACCGAGGCTGGCTTGAAGCTGGTTGAATTGGCACCAGAAGTTTCAATTGAGGAAGTGCAAGAGAAGACCGGCGTGCCGTTGTTGTAGGTGAACGCGCTGCGTCCGACCAATTCACCAACAAAAAACGGCCCTCGCGGGCCATTTTCGCATCGGACGCAGAGCATCCTCCTACAGTTTCCACTATAGAATCTTGACATAACGTACGAAAAGACGTACGCTATCCACTGAATTGAAGAGGTGAGCAATGACCACACTGACAGCCAGCGATGCACGTGCCAATCTATACCGCCTAATTGATGAGACGGCGGCTAGCCATGAGCCGATTGTGATTGCTGGGAAGCGTAACAGTGCGTATCTGGTGAATGTGGATGATTATGAGTTGCAGCAGCAACGCATGCTGATATTGGAAGGTATTGCCCGTGGCGAGATGGCCGTTGCAGAGGGGCGTACCCTAACGCATGCCCAAGTTGAGCAAAGATTCGCCCAATGGCTCAAATAATTTGGACAGGTCCTGCTATCGCAGATCTTGATGCAATTATCGATTACATCACAGTAGAAAATCCAATCGCTGCGGCTCAATTGGTGAAACGGATAATTTCTCATGTGGCTTTGCTGGCTGACTTCCCAGAAAGTGGTGCTCAGCCACTCGAATTAGGAAAACAAACACGTTATCGCCATTTAGTTGAACCGCCATGTCGAGTTTTCTATCGCTTCGATGCTGGACAAGTTTTCATCTTGCATGTCATGCGTTCTGAGCGTCTATTAAGAATAGGTCGCCTGAAACGGTAAGACAAAAAACGGCCCTCGCGGGCCGTTTTCGCATCGGACGCAGAGCGTCCTCCTACAGTTTTTTACAGCGCTTTTTCAAGTTCTGGCAAAATCTGGAACAGATCGCCGACTAAGCCGAAATCGGCGATTTCGAAGATCGGTGCTTCGCCGTCTTTGTTAATGGCCACAATCGTGCCGGCGTCTTTGATGCCGGTTAAATGCTGGATGGCGCCGGAAATACCAACCGCAATATACAGTGCTGGCGAAATGATTTTTCCGGTTTGGCCCACTTGCAATTCACTTGGCACATAGCCTGCATCCACCGCAGCGCGCGAAGCACCTACGGCAGCGCCGAGTTTATCGGCCAGTGAATAAATCACCGCAAAATTTTCGGCGGAACCCAAAGCGCGGCCACCAGAGATTACTTTGCTGGCACTTTGCAGGTCAGGGCGGTCAGACTTGCCTTGCTGCAAAGACACGAAGCGGGTGTGTGTTGGCAGTGTGGCAGAAACCGATATAGCTTCTACTGTGGCAGAACCGTTCATATCAGCGGCAGGCCAAGAGGCGGTGCGCACAGTGGCTACCACGGGTTTATCAGCTGGTGCATTCACGGTGATGATGGCATTACCGGCATAAATAGGGCGCTTGAAGGTGTGCGAAGATTCAACGCTCATCACATCGGATACCTGCGACACGCCAAGCAAGGCGGCTACGCACGGCATGAGATCTTTACCGAAGGTGGTTGACGGACCAAAGACGTGGCTGTAGTTCTTCGCAACTTCCGCAATTTGTGGTGCCAAAATCTGCGCGATGGCGTGTTCGTTGGCGGCGTTATCGGCGAACAAAACCTTGCTAACACCGGAAATTTTCGCAGTTTGTTCGGCAATGGCGTGCCCTGCATGCGAGAGTACCAACACATCAATGCTATCAGCATTCAGCGCTTGCGCGCACGACACGCAACGCGCGGTGGCGCTGTTTAGCTGTCCGTTTAAGTGTTCGGCAATAATCAATACGCGGCTCATTATGCAAGTCCTTTATTTTTCAGGGCGGCAACCAATTCGGCCACGTCTTTTACCATCACGCCTTTGCTGCGTTTGGCAGGCGGCGCAAAATGTGTGGTGGTCAAATAGTCGGCGGATTCAACAGCCAAATCAGCCAAGGCAATGCTTTCCATTGGCTTGCTTTTGGCTTTCATAATGTCGGGCAGTTTGATGAAACGCGGTTCATTCAAACGAAGATCCACAGTGATCAGCGCCGGAAGCTCAACTTCTAATGTTTCTAAGCCAGCATCCACTTCGCGGGTGACTTGCGCCGTGTTGCCATCAATGGCGATTAAGCTGGCAAACGTGGCTTGCGGGCGGCCCCAGATGGTGGCCAACATTTGGCCGGTTTGATTGGCGTCGTCGTCAATCGCTTGCTTGCCCATGAGCACCAAGCCCGGCTGTTCTTTTTCAATCAATTTCAGGAATGCGCGGGCGGCGGTGAGCGGCTGAATGGCGGCATCAGTGACCACATGAATGGCGCGGTTAGCGCCCATCGCTAAGCCATTGCGGATATGCGCTTGGCTGTCGGCTGGGCCCATGGTGACCACCACAACTTCAGTGGCTAAGCCTTTATCACGAAGGCGCAGTGCTTCTTCCAGCGCAATATCATCGAACGGATTAGCGGACAGCTTCACGCCATCGGTTACCACGCCCGAACCATCGGGTTTCACTTGAATGCGCACGTTGTAATCGACCACGCGCTTGTAACCAACCAAAATTTTCATTATTGCGCCTCAAAGCAGGGTTTTAACGATAAAAACAAGAGGCTTATTGTAACGCAAAACCGCCTTTTCAAACATCCGTTTGGATGACGGCGACGTGAGTTTGGCCGTAGGTTGGGTTAGCGCAGCGTAACCCAACATTCCTACAATCAAAGGCTTAATCGACTTTTCAAGGCCGCCACAAAACGCTCAGCGGAGCCATCGGCGTAATTGAAGAACAACGAGGGTTCGGTTAGCTCCAATTCCAGCAAACACGGCTTGCTGTCCTCATCGAGCAATAAATCGATACGGGCGTATGCCAGTGGGCCATCCAGCTGGAATAAGTCGGGCAGGGCGGCGATTACCTGCTGTGCCAGTTTGTGTTCATCATCGCTGGGTGCTCGCGCAACAATCTGCTCGGGCGCGAATAGCAAATCGGTTGGCCCTTCATTGCGTTTCAGCAAAGGGCCTTTGCGAATGGCATGCGAATACACGCCGTTAAAAAATAGTAGAGCAGTTTCGCCAGCGTCATCAACCTTGCTCAAGTAGGGCTGCAATAATACGCTACGATTTTTAAATTGCAGACGATGGATATGCATCAAGGCCGATTCGGTGTCTTCACGCGCATAGCGTTGCGCATCTTTCGAGCCAGCACCCACAGACGGCTTAACCACAAACTCTGCATGTTCAAATTCATCGAGAAACGCGCGTAATCCGTCTTCGGCATGTTGTTCGGGCTCAATGAAGCGGCTTGGCACGGTATGAATGCCTTGCTTGGCCAATTCAGCCAGATAATGTTTGTCGGTGTTGCTTTCAATCACATTCAAGGGATTGAGCAATACCGTTTGCTCGGAAACACGCGCGGCCCAAGCCAAAAACTCTGGCAGTTTGTCGATGTAATCCCATGGCGAGCGGATCAGCGCAGCTTTAAATGATGACCAGCTGATGCTGTCATCGTCCCAATACACAATACGGTGCGCAATATGCGCAGTATCCAAGGCGGCAGACAAAGGCGCGAGGTCTTCATCCAAGGCATGTGCAGCGGCAACTGAGACGAGAGCGAGCATGGTCAGTCCTTATAGGTTCTGATAATTCGGGCCAGCGCCGCCTTCCGGCGTGACCCAATTGATAATTTGGTACGGATCTTTAATGTCGCAGGTTTTGCAATGCACGCAATTGGCGGCATTAATTTGCAAGCGTTTGCCGGCGTCATCTTGGGCGATTTCATACACGCCCACTGGGCAGAAGCGGGTGCATGGATTGCCGTATTCTTCGGCACATTTGGTGATGCAGATGTTGGTATCGGCCACTTGCAAGTGTATCGGCTGATCTTCGTCGTGTTCAGTAGCGGCGTAATACACGCCAGCCAAGCGATCACGTGGGGCGAGCGTGCGTTCTACATAATCGCGGGTTGGGCTTTCGGCTTCGCTGAGTTTTTTCAGGCTCGACCAATCGGCTTTCACTTTCAGCGTCCATGGCGACAAACCAAATGTAATGGTTTCCCAGCCAGCATTGAGTAAACCAAATAGGCGGCCTTTTTTGAACGCTGGTTTGAAGTTACGAACTTTCTTGAGTTCAGCAACCACCACAGAGGCGCGCAGTTTGGCATCCCAACCAGTTGAATCATTATTCGTGGCAAGGTGTTCAGCGGCCAACATGCCGGAACGAATGGCTTGATGTACTCCTTTTATTTTTGGCACATTCACTAGGCCAGCCGAACAGCCAATCAACAACGCACCAGGCATTTCAACATTCGGCAAACTTTGATAACCCCCCGTCACAATCGCGCGCGCACCAGCAGAAAGAATGCTGCCGCCTTCTAGCAGCACTTTCACCGATGGATGGTTTTTCCATTGCTGAAAAGCTTCATACGGTTGGTAGTTTGGGTCGCTGTAATCCAAGCCAGACACATAACCGAGCGCAATGCGGTTTTTATCTAAGTGATACAAAAAGCTTCCGCCGTAGGTATGCGAATCGGCCGGCCATCCCATTGAGTGCACAATTTTGCCTGGCTCGCACACGCCTTCGCGAACTTGCCATAATTCTTTAATGCCAATCGAATAACTTTGCGGATCGCAGTTAGCATCCAATTTAAATTTTGTGATGAGTTGTTTACTTAAATGCCCGCGCGCGCCTTCGGCCAGCACCGTGGTTTTGGCTTTGATGTTGATGCCTTGGGTGTAGGTGGCTTTGTGCGAGCCATCTTTGGCAACGCCCATATCACCAATGCTCACGCCACATACCGCACCGCTTTCATCGTATAAAATTTCTGAGGCGGCAAAGCCGGGATAAATTTCAACGCCAGCCGCTTCGCATTGCGGTGCCAGCCACGCGCAAAGCGCACCTAAAGACATAATGCTGTTGCCGTGATTGTTCATTTGTGGCGGATTAATCGGTGCTTTAAAGCCGCCGGTTTTACTCAAGAACCAAAATTCATCTTTACCAGCGGGCACACAAATGGGCGGCGGGTTATCGCGCCAGTTGGGTAGTAATTCATCTAAGGCCGCAGTTTCAATCACCGCACCTGAAAGCAAGTGTGCACCAATGCTAGAGGCTTTTTCGATGACACAAACGCTGAGGTTTGGATTCAGTTGTTTCAGCCGCAGCGCAAATGCCAGCCCGGCCGGACCAGCGCCCACAGCTAGTACATCGTATTCCATCACATCGCGTTCCGTCATGGTGCACCTCAAATAGGGGCGAATGATTATTCGCCCTTACATTGTCGCGGTTTAGCGCGCTTTGGGCAATAATGTAATCCATGTTTTCCAACTTAACTAACAATTCATTGCAAGAATTGCCGATTGGCGATGGTGGCTTGCAGTATGCGCAACACTTTCTGTCGCTAGAACAGGCAGATAGACTTTTTGCCGAGCTAGTAACACAGGTGCCGTGGCAACAAGCTGAAATCCGTTTATTTGGTAAAAGCGTAATGACACCACGTTTAAGCTGCTGGATGGGCGATGCCAGGGCGGTGTATCGCTACTCGAACACCACGTTTTTGCCAGAACCTTGGTTGAACAGTATTTTAGCGTTGAAAAATCAGCTTGAAACGGCGGTTGGATGCACGTTCAACAGCGTATTGTTGAATTATTATCGCAACGGACAAGACGCCATGGGTTGGCATAGCGACGATGAACCTGAACTTGGCACGCAGCCAGCCATTGCGTCTGTGAGCTTGGGTGCTGAACGGCGGTTTCTATTGCGAGAAAAAACTAAGAACGCGCGCTCGATGGGCTTGCCATTGGCAAATGGCAGCTTGTTGCTAATGCAAGGCGATAGCCAAAAACTGTTTCAACATGCATTACCAAGAACCGCCAAACCGATAGGTGCACGCATTAATCTGACTTTCCGAAAAATTTTGTAGGGGCGAACCTTGTGTTCGCCCGAATTTATGCGGCGTATGACATGGGCGCAGCAAGCAGCGCCCCTAAAT